>MDSW01115245.1_pt1 | contig 123245 bp, 103 predicted proteins | sample 811171 | NCBI WGS metagenome assembly MDSW01 (sample SAMN05326641, study PRJNA326480) | marine metagenome | isolation source: seawater | place: Atlantic Ocean: North West | collected 2012 | reverse complement strand
TTGCGCGGGGATGACCTGGGAGGGGGTGGGGATGACCTGGGAGGGGGTGGGGATGACCTGGGAGGGGGCGGTCGGCTAGGCGATGCGCATGTCTTCGTAGGGTGACTGCGCGTCGAGGGACACCTCCTGGCTGCCTACCCTGAGGCTGTGGGCGTCGATCTCGACATCCGCGTCGTGCAACACGCCCTGGTTGAAGCGGTACAGCGGGTCGATCGTGCCGGCGATCATGCCGTCGTCGTAGGCCTGCTGGCGTTCGCGCACCGCCGCGTTCGCCTCCTCCCAGCACTGCCACTCCCGCGCCGAGTAACGCGCCTGCAGCATGCGCCGCGTGACGGCGGGACTGAGCAGCGTGGCCGAGGCGTTGTTGCCGCCGAAACCCTTGGAGTTGATGATGGCGTAGCGCTGCGCCTGGGGGTCGAGCTGGCGGTGCCGGTTGCTGATGGACAGGTGCGCCTGTTCCACGTCCTCCGCGACCGCGTCGATGGTGGTGATGCCGGGAAGGATGCCGTGCTGCCACACGCCCAGGGTGGAGGCGATCTGGTCGCCGGCCGCCGCGCCGATGGAGTGGCCGACGAAACACTTGATGGCCGCTACCGGCCAGTCCTGGATACCGAAGGCGCCGGCCACCCGGCTGAGGATGGCCGCCTCGGTCACGCGGTTCTGCGGCGTGCCCGTGCCGTGAGCCTGGACCAGCCCGCCATCACGCACGCCGCGCTCGCCGAAGATGGCGCGCGCCGAGGCCAACGCCCTGGCGACGGTGATGTAGTTGCCCACGCCGGGACCGGAGATGGACTTTTTGTGGCCGTCGGCGTTGACGAACACGTCGCCGACCGCGCCGAATACCGTGGCGCCCAGCTCCATTGCCAGCTCGTCGTCGAACAGCACCACCATCTGGGAGGACTCGGCGATGGTGAAGCCGCAGTTCGCTGCGAAGGGCCGGCAGGCGCGGCGGAAATCCGTCACATCGCCCTCCCCCAGGCCGTCCAGCTGGCGCAGGCCCTTCTCCGTGGCCAGCGCGCCCATGGCGCTGTAGCCCTCCATGATCTCCGGCGTCACCGGCGCCTCGGCGGCGCCCACGAAGGCCACCCGCGCGCGACCGCTGCGAATATCGTCGATGCCCATGCGCAGGTTGTAAAGAAAGGACGCGCAGGCGCCGAGACTCGCACCGGTGGAGCCCAGGCTGCCCAGCACGTAGGCATTGATGAAGTCCGCCGGCATTTCCGCGAAGCCCAGCGGGCAGTACTTCGAGGTCACGCGCTGCCCGTTGTAGCGCGCCTTGAGCATGCCGCCGCTGCCAGCGCTGTCCAGTTGACCCATGGCACTGCCGGCGTAGACGCTGACCTGGTCCACCGCGACCCTGCGCGCCACAGCCTCCCAGTCGATACCCAGGTTGCCGAGCGCATCGGAGGCGGCATAGATCGTCATCTGCAGGCCGCGCGGGTGATTGCGCGAGGGGTACAGCTTGCCCGGCTCGAAACCGCGCGGCAGTTGTCCCGCCGACTTGACCTCGAACTCGCGGTGGGTGGGCAACAGGAATTCCTGTTCGCCGACAATCTGCACGTTGACATGGGTGACCGAGGTGTCGGTCACGCGCCAGTCCGGCGGGATCACCTGCGGCAGGTGCTTGCGCGCGATATCAAAACTGACCGGCTGGCCGTTGCTGCGGGTGGGAAAGCGCTGGTTCCAGCTGACCGAATCGACATTGAAATGCGTGTCCTCGACGCGCCGCACCAGGGTGTGGTCCAGGATGTAGCGCTCCTGCGCGAGCGAGTCGTCCACCCCCATCAGCCTGCCCAGGGCCGCCAGCGTGCGCTCGCGCTGCGCCGGCTGCAGCGCGTCCCACACTGTGCGCGCGTAGCCGTGGTGGCCCGAAGCCCGCCCCGCCGCGTTGATACCACCGAAGCCGACGATGACCGGTAAGCGCTGCCTGCCCATGAATATCCCTGAAACGTCCCGTACAACAGGTTCTGAGTGTACGCCCGGCCGATCACGGCCGTCATGCCTTTTGAGCCACTTATTGTGGTATTTTAGACAGACCCATTTTCCGCCCGTGGAGCCCCCATGCACGACGCCGCCGCCCTGCTCTATCCCCAGGCCCTGGCCACCAGCATCACCCTGCCCATGGAAATCATGCACGCGGCTAGCCAGATGGCCAGCGTCTCCGGTCGCAGCGCAGCGGCGGTGCGCTTTCGCCTGGCCGGACCGGACATGAAGCGGATGAAACTGGGCAGCGGGGTGGTGCTCAAGCCGGATATCGTGCGCGACGACCTGCCGCCCCTGGACCTGTTGCTGCTGCCCGCCATCTGGCGCAACCCCATGCCGGTGGTCGCCACGGCCCGGGCGTGGCTGCCCCTGTTGCGCGAGCAGGCCGCCCTGGGCGCCACGATCTGCAGCGTCGGCACCGGCAGTTTTCTGCTCGCCGAGGCCGGGCTGCTCAACGACCGCCCCGCCACCACCCACTGGAACTACTTCAGGCAGTTCAGCAAACGCTATCCAGCGGTGGAGCTGAAAACCCACCACCTGATTACCCAGAGCGGCAGCATCTACTGTGCCGGCAGCGTCAACTCCATCGCCGATCTCATGCTGCACATCGTCGAGGAGTGGTTCGGCAACCGCGTCTCGCGCGCCATCGAGAGCCAGTTTTCCCCGGAGATCCGCCGCAGTTTCCAGGCGGCCGCCTACCAGAACGAGGCGGACAGTTCGCACCGCGACGAGGTGATCGCACAGGCACAGCAGTGGCTGCAGGCCAATCTCGCCAGTCCCGTGTCGATGCAGGCGCTGGCGCGACAACTGCAACTGAGCCCGCGCAGTTTCAGCCGGCGTTTTCGCCAGGCCACGGGCATGGCGCCGCTGGCCTACCTGCAGAGCCTGCGTATCGGCAGCGCCAGAGACCTGCTGCGCCACAGCAACCTGTCGGTGGGCGACATCGCCTGGCAGGTCGGGCTGCAGGACGTGAGCTATTTTTCGCAACTGTTCCGGCGCCACTGCGGCATGAGCCCCCTGCGCTACCGCGAGGCCGCGCGCGGCAAACTGTTCGACCCCAGCGTCAGCGGCCAGCGCTAGCGTGCCATGTTGAGAAAAAACCGGGCCTGTGGCTAAATTGGCGCCCCTTCGTGACAGCCGTTCCCCTGGAGTTTTTCCCATGAGCAATGATTCGGTGGTTATCGTCGACGGCGCGCGTACGCCCATGGGCGGACTGCAGGGCGCGCTGTCCCCGGTACCGGCGCCTGAACTGGCCAGCGTGGCCATTCGCGCCACCCTGGAACGCGCCGGCGTCGCGCCCGACGACGTCGACGAGGTCTACATGGGCTGTGTACTCCCCGCCGGGCTGAAGCAATGCCCCGCCCGGCAATCCGCTCTCGGCGCCGACATCCCACCGTCCAGCGGCGCGGTCACCCTGAACAAGGCCTGCGGCAGCGGTATGCAGGCGACGATTTTCGCCCATGACAGCATCGTCGCCGGCACCTGCGAGGTGGCGATCGCCGGCGGTATGGAAAGCATGAGCCGCGCGCCGCACATGCTGCCCGGCGCGCGCGGCGGCGTCGGCACCGGCGATGCGGGCTTCGTGGACCACATGTTCACCGACGGCCTGCAGGACGCCTACACCGGCCGCGCCATGGGCAGCTTCGCCCAGGAGACCGCGGACGCGCGCGGCATCACCCGCGAACAGATGGACGCCTTCGCCATCGAATCGCTGAGCCGCGCCAGGCGCGCCATCGAGGACGGTTCCCTGCAAGGCGAGATCGTCCCGGTCAGCGTCAGGACGCGGCGCGGGGAACATATCGTCGAAGACGATGAACAGCCCCACAAGGCGGACATCGAGCGCATCCCCAAACTGCGCCCGGCCTTCGCCAAGGACGGCACCATTACCGCCGCCAACGCCAGCTCGATTTCCGACGGCGCCAGCGCCCTGCTGCTGATGCGCGACAGCCAGGCGCAGTCGCGCGGCCTGTCACCGCTGGCGCGCATCGTCGCCCACGCACGCCACAGTCAGCCGCCGGGAGAGTTCACCACCGCACCGGTGGGAGCGATCGAGAAGGTGCTGGCCAGGGCGGGCTGGAGCGTGGACGAGGTGGACCTGTTCGAGATCAACGAGGCCTTCGCCATGGTCACCATGATGGCCATCGACGACCTGGGCCTGGATCACGCCAGGGTCAACGTCAACGGCGGCGCCTGCGCCCAGGGCCATCCCATCGGCTCCACCGGTTCGCGCATCATCGTCACACTGATGTACGCGCTGCAGCAGCGCGGCCTCAAGCGCGGCGTCGCCGCGCTGTGTATCGGCGGCGGTGAAGCCACCGCCGTCGCCATCGAGGCGCTGTAGCCCCCCCACGGAGACCAGGCATGGCACTGAGCAGCGTACCCGACATACTCGACGATATTCGCGCCGGCAAGATGGTCATCCTCATGGACGACGAGGACCGCGAGAACGAGGGCGACCTGATCATCGCCGCCGAGGCGGTGACGCCCGAGACCATCACCTTCTTCTCCAGCGAGGCCTGCGGCCTGATCTGCATGCCGATCACCGAGGAGCGCGCGCGCCGGTTGCAACTACCGCTGATGGTGCGCGACAACCGCTCGCAGCACGAGACCAATTTCACCGTCTCCATCGACGCGGCCGAGCGCAAGGGTCCGGGCATCAGTTCGGCGCAGCGCGCCCACACCGTCCTGCAGGCGGTGGCGGCAAACGCGCAGCCAGCGGACATCGTGCAGCCCGGGCATATCTTCCCGCTGGTCGCCAAGCCCGGCGGCGTGCTGCGCCGCGCCGGGCACACCGAGGCGGGGGTCGACCTGGCGCGCATGGCAGGCTTCGAACCGGCCGCGCTGATCGTCGAGATCATGAACGAGGACGGCACCATGGCGCGCCGCCCGCAACTCGAGGAGTTCGCCGACAAACACGGCTTGCGCATCGGCACCATCGCCGACCTGATCGAGTACCGGGCCCTGCACGAGCAGTCCGTGGACCTGTGCGACCAGAAGCGGGTGGAGACGGAATTCGGCGAGTTCGAACTGCACACCTTCGTCGACCTGGTGGACGACACGGTGCACTACGCGCTGAGCCTGGGCGACATCCGCGAGGACAGTGAAACCCTGGTGCGCGTGCAGACGGTGAACACACTGCGCGACGTGCTCGCCACGCGCATCCCGGGCGAGAACCCGGGCTGGTCCTACCGTCGCGCCATGGCGCATATCGCCGCCGCCGGCAAGGGAGCCGTGGTGCTTATCGGCCAGCCGGTAGAGACGCAGCAACAACTCGACGAGGTGTTGCAGTTCCCGGAACCGCCCAGCGTCACCGGGCCGGGCAGTACGGCGGGCATTCAGAACTACCGCGTGATCGGCACCGGTTCGCAGATACTCAAGCGCCTGGGCGTGGGCAAGATGCAGTTGATGTCAGCGCCGATCCATTTCAATGCGCTGTCCGGCTTCAACCTCGAGGTCACCGAGTTCGTGCAGCCCGCTGCCGACGACTGACGCCCCGGGCACGGCGGCGCAGGCACAGCAGCCCCGCGGCCAGCAGTGCCAGGCTGCCCGGCGCCGGCACACTACCACCATTACCCACGACGATACGCGCGTCGGTCCTGGCCAGGGGCGCGCCGTTGGCATCGAAGGCCGCCAGGTAGAAGTCGTAGGTGGCGTCCAGGTTGGGATCGAAGGCGCCGCCGAGCAGGAAGTCCGCACGCCAGGAGTTCTGCGCCACCGAGTCGCTGGCAATCTGCGCCGCGTACTGCCCGGCGTTCGCCGCTACCGTGCCGCCTCCGTTGGGCGTCGAGCCGTCGCCGGTAGCGTGATCGGCGAAGATGACGTTGATGATGTCGGCCTGGCTGAAACTGGTGCCCAGGCCGGGGTCGCTATCCACGCCGAAGACGTACACCAGGTCGTCCAGCACGAGCCCTCCGCTATTCTGGAAATCGGTGTTCACCGACCACTCGACGCTCCAGGTACCGGTATTGAACGCCTGCCCGGCCGGCACGCCGGCGTCGAAGCTGTAGCTGCCGGCGCCGTCGCTGTTGAAGGTGTTCTCGGGCGCGCCACTGGCCAGGTCGAAACGCACCTTGCCGCGCAGGCCCAGTTCCACGCCATTGTTGCGATCGACAGTCCAGCCGCCATTGGCGTTGCCCGAGCCGAAGATCACGTCGGGAGTAATATCCTGGTCGAACAGCAGCGCAGCGGCCGGGTTCGCCCAGCCCAGGGCGGCGCACAACAGCCCTGCGAAAAATGGGGTTTGGGATTTCATTGGCATGTCTCCAGCTATCCGTGCATTGGTACCGGGCCGACGGGTGCAGGACCGACGGGTACCGGGCCGACGGGCGCGCACATCACGACCGTCAAAAACAAAACGGGGGTTCGGATGCAAATTTCACGCCGGGTTTTCGCCAGCCCCGCCAATTCAAGCACTTGGCTTGCGCCGGCCCCGCCACAGGCCGCGCCGGCGGCAGGAATTGTCAAATATCCTGACGCCGACCGCGGCATATGTTGTATTCTGGGCAGGCGCAGACACCTGGCGACAAACGGAGCGGCAAACCATGCAACAAGGACAGGACAAGGACGATAGTTTCGAGGTGCCCGAGTTCCACCGCGATGAGGAGCTGGACGAGGAAGGCGTCTCCGTGGCGGTGGTGGAACAGTTCGTTCACCGCCGCCTGCCCTTCCTGCTCAAGGTCAAGGAGGAGATGGACAACGGCAAGGTCCTGAGTGAGGGCGAACTGGAACTACTGACACAGATCGTCGGCCGTGCACACAACGTCAATACACTGGTCTACCAGCACCCCGAACTCAAGGAACTGGTGGCCAAGATGATAGACCTCGTGCACGACATCACCGGCGAGGCCCTGGACAACGAAACCGGGGACTAGGCGCCGTGGCGGGCGCGCGGCATTGACTCGCGCAGGCCAGGCCCTATACTGCCAGCAGCTTGTCCAGCCTTTTTATGTCCTGCACCGGGGCGCGATACAGTGTTCGCGTCCGCCTGTGCTAACAGGTCCGCGCCGCGCGCAAGCCACGCCGCCCCCAGGGGCTGAACGCATCCCACATACCCGCATTGGATCACTACCGGCCGGGGCGGAACCGGACACCGTTTCCCCGCGCTCACCGGCACGTCCAGGAGAACCCATGTCACTTCTTATCGGCAACAACCTCGTGGTCAGCATGCATTACAAGCTGACCGATAATTCCGGCAACCTGCTGGACAGTTCGGAAGGCGGTGATCCCCTCACCTACCTGCACGGCGCCGGCAACATCATCCCGGGCCTGGAGAGCGCCCTTACCGGCAAGGTCGCCGGCGACAGCGTGCAGGCCACGGTCGCGCCGCAGGACGCCTACGGTGAGAGCCGCCCGGAAATGATCCAGGTGGTGCCGCGCAGTGCATTCCAGGGTGTCGAGGAGATCGAGCCGGGCATGTCCTTCCAGGCCCAGGGGCAGGACGGCGCGGTACAGCGCATCACGGTCACCGCGGTGGACGGCGAGAACATCACCGTCGACGGCAACCACCCCCTGGCCGGGGTGGAGTTGAACTTCGACGTGGAGATCGTCACGGTGCGCGAGGCGACCGAGGAAGAACTCTCCCACGGTCACGTACACGGCTGAAACCCTGACCGCGGCCGGCTGACGCCGGCCGCGCGACTATTCTGCTATCGTCATGCGCGCAATTTCCCGCGCTGCAATGTCCGCGGCGCAGAACGCCGCATCGATCCAGCCGCCGTCGGAATACAGCGCGGTCATGTCGGCGTGGTGCGCCGACGCGGGATCCGTGGACTGGGAATAGGTAATAATGTTGTAGGCGTCGGGGCAGTCGCTCTCATCCCAGGTCACGGCCTGCATGTAGCTGTTGCCGTGGCGGATGGCCGAGTAGCCCTCCCCTTCCACCAGCGGTGAGGTGATGACGCTGAACATCATCGAACCGGAACCGCCGGGTATGCCGTGGCGCACGCCGTTCTTCTCGTCGTACTGCACCTCGCCCCAGGGACGGTCCAGGGGAATACCGTCGAGCGCGGCCACCGCGCCGCCCAGGGCATCGAGCACCGCCTGTGCCACCTCCGGATTATCGATATCCAGGTCGGCCGGGGTGTTCACCGGGTCGGCCGGGTCGAAAGGCGTGGCCCACATGTCCGGCGTGCCGCGCAGCAGGTTCCACATCTCGTAGAACACGTGACCGCCGACGCTGTCGGTGCGGTGCGCGCGGTCCCAGCCGGCGAGCACGTCGCAGGCCGCCTGCTCCGCGGAGATACCCGCCATGGGATCCTCGGGAATGCTGTCACATACCGTGAGCACCTCGTCCAGCACCAGGTTGGCGGCGTGGTTGGTCGCCTGGTAGCTGAGCGTGCGCAGGTTATCGATATTGAAACCGGGCTCGCCCAGCCCGTCAGTGCCGGCCATGCGCCACTCGGCCTGGCTGAAGGTGTGCCGGGTACGAATGGACTGCTGCACCTCCTCGTCGCCGATGATGGCGGGAAAGCCGCTCAGCAGGTGGCGCGGGTTGGGCAGCCAGTAGCTGTCGTTGGCGTTGGCGCCGTACTCGCGGGTCTCCAGTTTCGGCAGCTTGTCGTAGCCGAAAATGCCGGCGCTGGTGCCGGGGTCGTTGCCCCACTCACAGTCCGGGTCGGAGCCGTCCATGGTGACGAAGCCGAAGGCCGTCACCGAGGTTTGCAGCAGGCCGCGCACACAGTTTTCGCGCAGCGCGTCGCTGATGTTCGGGTTGACGGAAATATCCCCGTAGAAGGCATCGCCGTAGCGGTCCGCGGCGATGGTGTTCACCCAGGGAATGCCGATGGCCCGCAGCGCCTCCTTGAACTCGCCGAGGTTGCGCGCCTTGCCCATGGACACCCACTGGTCCAGGCCGCGCAGGTTGTTCAGGTTGCCGTCGCGGTAGGTCAGCACCGTGCCGGCGATATTGGGCCAACCCGACAGCAGCGCCTCCAGTTCCCCGAGGTCGACGATGGCGCCGAAGTGGGAAAAGTAGAAGGTGTGCTCCACCGTCTCCACGGCGCCGCCCGCGCCGATGCGCTCGGCGCTCACCGTCTGCGAGGTGATATCGCGGTACTCGCCGTCGTACAGGTACTGCATGGGGTCTTCGGGATTGAGGGTCAGTTCGTAGAAGCCGAAGCGGTCGCCGGTGCTGACCGTGTGTGACCAGGCCACGTCACGGTTGAAGGCGATCACCGGCGCCGGCAGGCCGCCCAGCGCGGCGCCGAGCACATCGTACTCACCCGGCAGCGTGAGGTGGAACATGAAAAAGCGCTGCTGGCCCTGCCAGGGAAAATGCGGGTTGCCAAAGAGCAGGCCGGAACTGGTCTGCGAGGCGTCCGCACCGATGGCGTAGGCGTTGCTGCCCAGTTCGCCGCGCGTGGGCAGGCCCATGCCGCGATCGAAGGTTTCCTGGGTCAGCGCCGCGACCATGTGCCGGGCCGGGTCCTCGCCGGGCGCCAGCTCGAGCTGCGCCATCGGCGCGCCCGGCTGCGCCGCCACGATGAAATCCGCCAGTGGCACCGCGCTGGCCACCAGCACGGTGCGGTGAATCAGGCGCACGGTGTCGAACAGGTCGATCTCGCGCGCCCACTCGGCGCCGCGGCAACCCTCCTCACCCGCGGCGAGATTGTCCACGCCGGTCTCGTTGAAGTAGCGGTTCACGCCCGCGGCATAGCCGCTGAGGTTCTCCACGATGTAGGGCGGCAGGTCCTCGTCGATGATGCGCTGCACGTTGGCGTCGCTGTTGTACAGCTTCATCACCAGGTCGGAATTGAGATCGCCCTCCTCGCCCAGGTAGCGCGCCGATTCGCCCGCCGCCTGCACGTAGGCGCGCATCACGGTGCAGTAGTTCTCGCGCGCGTAGGCGTAGCCCGCGCCGTAGCCGAGACCGCCGTAATCATTGGCGGTCACGTGGGGAACGCCGTACTCGGTCCAGACGATATCGGCCTGGTAGCGCGGTGCGGGCTCGGGCGGCGGGTTGTCGGAGCCGTCGCTGCAGGCGACGAGAACGGTGGTGGCGAAGAGCGCCGGCAGCCAGCGCCGGCCCGGTAGTGCGCGCAACATGGGGTATCCCTCTTATTTGCCGTGCGGTTGATTGTCTTGCGGACAGTGCAACCAGTGTAAACCGATTGTCACAAAAGGCCAGAGCGGCGTGGCACCTGGCGCCAACGGCACGGCTTGTTACAATCGGTCCGCCCCGCTGTGGTGCGATCAATGTATAACGATACAACAATAAGGATTTTTCATGAGCCGCTATTCCCGCCGCAGGTTTCTGCGACAAGCTTCCACCCTGGCCGCCGCCGGCGCACTGCTGCCGGCGTGCAGCGACAGCAGTGACCGCGCCCCCACCCCGGGCAACGCGGTCGTGATCGGTTCCGGCTTCGCCGGCTCGGTCGCCGCCCTGCGCCTGGCCCAGGCCGGCATCCCCACCACCGTGCTGGAGCGCGGGCAGGAGTGGACCGTGCAGGGCAACGATACCTTCCCGTCCACCACCGGCCTGGACCACCGGGCGACCTGGACCATCCCCCCCTCGCGTGTTGCCGACGGCCAGGGCGAAGCCTACGCCGGCCTGCTGGAAAACATCGGCAGCCCGAACGTCACCGCGGTGTGCGGCGCCTGTGTCGGCGGCGGCTCGCTGGTCTACGGCGGCGTGCTCATCCAGCCACCGCGCGCGGCCTTCGAGTCGGTGTTTCCCTACCTGGACTACGGCGCGATGGCGGGCACCTACTACCCGCGCGTCATCGCCGAGATCGGCGCCGCGCCCATCCCCGACGACGTGCTGGCCAGTCCGACCTACCGCGCGCACCGGCGCTTCATCGTCGACGCCGGGGCCGCCGGCATGGAAGTCGTCAAGGCCAACGCGTCGTTCGACTGGGACATCATCCGCCGGGAGATCGCCGGAGAGATTCCCGCGGCGGCGAGCGTCAGCGACTACGCCTTCGGCTGCAACAGCAATGCCAAACTGTCCACCGACAAGAACTACCTGCAGCGGGCCCGCGCCAGCGGTTTCGCCGAGGTGCGCAGCCTCACCGAGGTGGAGATGATCCGCCAGCTCGACGCGGGCGGCTACGCGGTGATCTGCCGGCGCCTCAGCGCGGAGGGCGAGACGCTGGACCGCTACGAGCTCGTCGCCGACTACCTGTTCCTGGCCGCCGGTTCACTCAATACCGGCAAATTGCTGCTGAAAAGCCAGCAGGCCGGGGAACTGCGCGGCGGCAACGATCGCGTGGGCCAGGGCTGGGGTACCAACGGCGACGAACTGCTGGCCCAGCGACACCCGGATGTCGGAGGCGGACCCCAGGGCGGCCCCGCCTGCATCGCCGCGGTGGACAACACCAATCCCGACTACCCGGTGGCCTTCATGCACTCGCCGATACCCTTCGGCGGCACACAGTTGCAACTGGCCATGTCGGTGCCGGACGAGTTGGGCAGCCTGCGCTACGACCCGGGCCGGGACGCGCTGGCCATCGACTGGCCGGACGACACACAAACGCCCTCCGCGCTGGCACGCGCGGCGAGTTTCCAGCAATTGACGGCGCAAACCGGCGGCGCCCCGACACCCTTTATTTCCGGTACCATCTGGCATCCGCTGGGCGGCGCGGTGATGGGCGACGCCTGCAGCGAACTGGGAGAGTTACACGGCTACAGGAACCTGTTCGTGATCGACGGCGCACTGCTGCCGGGCAGCGCTGCCACCGTCAACCCGGCGCTCACCGTGGCGGCAAACGCCGAGCGCATCATGGAGCAACTGGTGCCGCGCGTACTGCACGGATAGGGTATCGGCGCGGGGCCGCCGGCTAGCCGCGGCGAAAGTTCGGCGGACGCTTCTCGATGAAGGCGGTGATCGCCTCGATGTTTTCCGGCGATCCGGCCTGGCGCTGCATGGCCGCCATCTCCGCGCCCATGGCCGCGTCGATCGCCGGCAAATGATGCATGCGCAGGCTGCGCTTGATCTCTCGCAGGGCGTTGACCGGCCACTGGGCAATCTCGCCGGCCTTGGCCAGGGCGTGGTCGAAGAGCCCGTCGTCCGGCAGCACGTCGGCGACGATGCCGCTGTGCAACGCCTTGTCCGCGTCCACCCACTCGGCGGTGTAGAACAGCTCGGCGGCGCGCTGGGCGCCGATGTTGGCCTGCAGCATGTAACTGCTGCCCCACTCCGGCGCCAGGCCGAGGCTGGCGAAAGGCAGGCGCAGGCGCAGGCTCTGCCCGGCATAGACGATATCCGCGTGGAACAGTACGGTCGCGCCGCCACCGATGGCGAACCCCTGGGCGGCCGCCACCAGGGGTTTGTCGAATTCGACCACGGCGCGGGCCGCTGACTCGAAGGGGTGTTCCTCCTCGCCATCGACGCTCTCGCCAAAACTGGCCAGGTCCACGCCGGTAGAGAAATTGTCCCCCGCACCGCACAGCAGCGCGCACACCACGCCGTCATCCGCGGCCGCCGCGCGGAAAGTGTCGCGGATGTCCAGCCACATCTGTGCATTGATGGCGTTTTTCTTGTCCGGGCGGTTGAGGGTAACCACCAGCACGCCGTCACGGTTTTCAGTCAGTACGAATTCGCTCATGGCGTGGCTCCTAACTGTGGAAACTGACCGCGTCAGTGACCGCCGCGCGCTCCGTGACGCAGTCGAAAGACGGGTCGTCCTTGCGCGGGTAGCCGAAGGAAATGCCGAACAGCAGCTTGTTCGACGCCTCGATACCGAGTTGTTCACGCACGAAATCCGCCTGGAAACTGAGCGCGGTTTGCGGACAGCTGCCCAGGCCGTGGGCGGTCAGGGTCAGCATCAGGGTTTGCGCGTACATACCCAGGTCCGCCGCCTCGCGCAGGCCGAAGGGCTCCGGCAGGAACAGAAAAGCGACATGCGGCGCGTCGAAGAAGATGAAGTTGCGCATGAACTGCGCCTGGCGCCTGTCCTTCTCCTCGCGCGCGATGCCGCAGGCTGCGTACAGCGCCTGGGCGGCGGCGTACTGGCGTTCCTTGTACACCCCTTCGTAACTGCCATCGTAGGGAAAGTCCATGCTGAAGTTGCCGGACATGAAGCGCTGCGGCATCTCGCTGCGCAGCTGCTCCAGCTTCGCGCCGGACACCACGTGGGTCACCCAGGGCTGGGTGTTGCAGTTGCTCGGCGCGCGCTGGGCGACGCTGAAAATTTTTTCGAGGACCTCCGCCTCTACCGCCTGCGGCTCGAAGGCGCGCAGTGAGCGCCTGGCGGCGACGACGGCGTCAAAGGACTCGGCAATGTCAGTCATGATCGCTCCGTTACGTGCAAATACCGGGAACAGTCTACAGCAGCCTGCCGGTACACCGGCAGGTTACCACAGCCGCAGTTCGCGGCAGCGCGCATCCGGGCCGGCCGCCGTCGCCCGCACTACGTCCCGGTGAAGTTGGCCTTGCGCTTCTCCTTGAAAGCGCGCATGCCCTCCTTCGCGTCGGCGGAGGCGAACACCGGGTTGGCCAGTTCATCGGACTGCAGCATGGCCTCGGGCTCGGGCACGTCGCACTGGATCTCGCGCAGCGAACGGGTGATGGCGCGCAGCGCGAGCGGGCCCGTTTCGCCGATCTGCGCGGCGATCTTCTTCGCCTCGGCGAGGGTTTCGCCCTTGGGCACGATGCGGTTGACCAGGCCCCAGTCCAGCGCCTCCTGGGCGGTGATATGGCGCCCGAGGAGGACGATCTCCGCGGCCAGGCAGTAAGGTATCTGCCGCGGCAGGCGAATGCTGGAGCCGGCCATGGGATACAGGCCCCGCGCGACTTCGGTAACACCGAAAGTCGCATCCTCCGCCGCCACGCGGATATCCGTGCCGGCCAGGATTTCCGTGCCGCCGGCCAGGGCGTAGCCCTCCACGGCGAGGATCAGCGGCTTGGTCGGGCGGTTGTCGCGCAGCAGGGCCTGCCAATGCACGTTGGGCACCTTGCCCATCAGCTCCATGAACTCATCCGTGGAGCGCTGCGAGCCCTCCGCGCCGGCTTTCAGGTCCATGCCCGCACAGAAGGTGTCGCCGTTGGCGGTGAGGATGGCGCACATCAGCTCGTCATCCTCGTCCAGGCGTCGCCAGGCCTTGTACATGCCCAGCAGCATCTCGGGGCTGAAGGCGTTCTTGGCTTCGGGGCGGTTGAGGGTGACGATCAGGGTCGTGCCCTCCTGCTCCACGATGCAGTTCTTCGTGCTGATATCCAGTTCTGCCATGCTTCCTCTCCAACTCGGGGACAGATTTCAAATCTGTCCCCACTATTCGAGCCACGTCATTCCCGCGAAAGCGGGAATCCAGTGTCTCTTGTCAATTCCAGAAAATGGGGTCAAGGCCCTCTAGCGGGTCACTGCGTTCCGGCCGGCGCGACGGGAAGTGCCGACGGAGTGAGTATCTTGGCCGTCCGAACGCAGTCGGCACTTCCCGTCGCGCTGGCCCGGCCGGTTCTGTCGGCGCGTTGCGGCGCATCAGGACATCAGGTACTCGCCGCCCAGTGCGATCTCCTTCGCCTTCGGGTACGCCGGCTTGCCGCTGGGCGCGCGCGGGATCTCAGGCACCACGTGCAGTTCCCGCGGCACCTTGTAGCCAGCCACGTGCTTGCGCGCCTCGGCCTGGATCGACTCCAGTGTCAGCGTGCAGTTGTCGCGCGCCGATACGACCGCGGTGACCTTGCTGCCGAAGCGCTCGTCCGGCGTATCGACCACGAGGCAGTCGAACACGTCGGGGTGCGACTTGACCGCCTCCTCGACCTCCTCGGGAAAAATCTTCTCGCCGCCGGAGTTGATGCAGTTGGAGCCGCGGCCGTAGACCGTGATCGAACCGTCCTCCTCCAGGCGCGCCTCGTCGCCGGTGAGCAGCCACATCTTGCCGTCCACCTCGACGAAGGTTTTCGCGGTCTTGACCGGGTCGTTGTAATAGCCCACGGGAATATGCCCCGAGCGCGCAAAGATACCGGTCTCGCCGGGCTTCACGTGAGCGTGGGGTTCGCCCTCGACATCGGTGATCACGTCCATGAAGTCGGACTGCTCGACATTGCCCAGCCCCTTCTCCGCGGACTTTTTCTCGCCACTGTCGAAGCCCATGTTGCCGGACTCGGAGGAGCCGAAGGAGTTCCTGATGATGATGTTCGGGAAACGCTCCCTGAACTCGTCCTGCTTGGAGGCGGAAAATACCGCGCCGCCGGAGCCGACACTGAACACGCTGCTCAGGTCCCAGCGGTCCGGGTGCGCGCGCAATGCGTCCAGCAGCGGTATCGCCATGGCGTCGCCGACGATGGACAGCGAATTCACTTTCTCCTGCTCAACGATATCCCACACCTGGGCGCCATCGAGCGAGCGGTGCGGATTGAGCACGAGGCAGTTGCCGCCGAGCATCTGGATGATGGCGTACCACCAGCAGGCGCCGTGCATCAGCGGCGCCAGGGCCATGCCGACGATGGCGAAATCGCCGATGCGCCCGGCGATCTGCTCCGGCTCGGTAATGGGGCCGTCCGGGTGGAACCACCCGCCCCCGCCCAGCGCGGCGTAGAACAGGTTCTTGTGCGGCCACATCACGCCCTTGGGCATGCCGGTGGTGCCGCCGGTATAGAGCAGGAACAGGTCGTCATCGGCGCGCTCGCCGAAGTCGCGGCTGTCCGCCTGGCCCTGCATGCTGGCCTCGTATTCCACGCTGCCGATCGCGGCGGCATCGGCGCCGGAATCGTCGGTGACATAGATATAGGTTTGCAGGTCCGGCGCCGAATCCTTGACCTCGGCGATATGCGGCGCGAATTCCTGGTGGTGTATACAGGCCACCATGTCCGCGTTGTCGAAGATGTACAGCAGCTCTTCCTGCACGTAGCGGTAGTTGACGTTGATCGGCACCGCGCGAATCTTGAAGCAGGCCAGCATCCCCTCCAGGTACTCGTTGCAGTTGTACATGTACAGCCCGACGTGGTCGCCCGCCTTGACGCCGCGCGAGGCGAGATAGTGCGCCAGGCGATTGGCGCGCTGTTCCAGCTCGGCGAAAGTCGCGCGCTGCGCACCGCAGACCAGCGCGTCCCGTGTCGGCACCTTGTCGGCGACCATCTCGAACAGGTCGGCGATGTTGAAATGTTTGGCCATTGCTCGCTCTCCTAAATCCAGCTGCAGGCAAATTTCATGTCGGCCGGCGACCGCCTCAGCCCTTCTCCGCGCCGACCACCCACATGGCGAAAAACTGCGCGCCGCCACCGTAGGCATGGCCGAGCGCCAGTTTCGCACCCTCCACCTGGTGCTCGCCACACTCACCGCGCACCTGGCGCGCGGCCTCGGCGAAGCGGATCATACCGGAGGCGCCGATGGGGTTGGAGGACAATACACCGCCGGAGGGATTCCAGGGAATATCACCGCCATCGATCAGCGAGGTGGCGCCTTCCATGGTCAGCTTCCAGCCCTCCCCTTCCGGGGCGAAGCCGAGATTTTCCAGCCACATCGGTTCGTACCAGCTGAACGGCACGTAGACCTCCGCCACGTCCAGGTCCTTGCGCGGGTCGGTGATACCGGCCTGCTTGTACACGTCGGCGGCACAGTCACGGCCCGCCTGGGGATTCACTTCCTCGCGCCCGGCGTACATGGTGGGCTCCGAGCGCATGGCGACGCCGCGAATCCACGCCGGCGGCCTGGCCGCCTTGTCCGCCAGTTCCTCGCTGGCGATAACCATGGCGCAGGCGCCGTCCGAGGAGGGGCAGGATTCCAGGTAGCGAATGGGGTCCCACAACATAAAGGACTCCTCCACTTCCTGCATGTTGATGTTCGGCAGTTGCAGGTGCGCCAGCGGGTTGCGCGCACCGTGCAGGCGATCCTTCACCGCCACCTTGATACCCGTATCGTAGGGCGCGCCGGAACGGCGTATGTACTCGCGGATGATCGGCGCGAAATAGCCGCCGGCGCCGGCGTTGAGGTGGGTGGAAAACGGCTGCGGGTTGGACAGCGCCCACATCGCGTTGGATTCCGACTGTTTCTCGAACGCCACCGTGAGCACGCGCTTGAAGGCGCCGCTCTGCACGTGGGAAGCGGCCACCAGCGCGGTGGAGCCGCCCACGGAGCCCGCGGTGTGCACGCGCAACATGGGCTTGCCATTGCAACCCAGGGCGTCGGTCAGGTAGATCTCCGGCATGACCACGCCCTCGAACATATCCGGCGCCTTGCCGACGATAACCGCGTCGATATCGTCCCAGCCCAGGTCCGCGTCCTGCAGCGCCCTCGCTGCCGCCTCGCGCACCAGTCCCGCAATGGAAACATCTTCGCGCTTGGTCGTGTATTTCGTCTGGCCGATCCCGACCACTGCTGCCAAAGTCGACATTACGCTGTTTCCCCCTTCTCCAGTACCGTCACCAGGTTGTGTTGCAAACAAGGGCCCGATGTCGCGTGGGCGACCCCGCGCTGTGCCTCGCCCGCGACGATTCGATTGAACACCTCACCGATACGCGACAGTCCGGAAGCCATCATCAGGTTACCCGCCAGCACCCCGCCACTGGGGTTGACGCGGGTGTCCTCACCCAGTTCCAGGGCGCGGGAGAGAATGATCTCCTGGTGGCTGAACGGCGCGTACAGCTCGGCGACGTCCACCCTGCCGTCGCCTACCCCGGCGTTGGCCGCCGCGCGGCGCGTCGAGATCGAGTCGGTGAGATCGCGCACGCCCAGGTTATGGGTTTCGATGCAGTGGTCTATGCCACTGATGACCGCGTAGGGCACGCCCCACTCCCTGGCCTTCTCCACCGTGGCGATTACTACCGCGCTGGCGCCGTCGGACACCGGACAGATGTCGGCCTTGCGCAGGGGCGAAACATAGGTCTGCTGGGCCAGCACGTCCTCGGCCGAGACGTCCCCGCCGAGCTGCGCATGGGGGTTGCCCTGGGCGTTACGCCGCGAGCGGGCCACCACCTCGGCCATGTCGCGCTCGGTGATCAGGCCCTGGTCGAGCATCAGTCGCGCCTGCATGGCGGCCAGGGAAATGGTGTCCACCCACAGCGGCGCGAGATAGTAGGGGTCCAGCTGCTGCGACAGCACGTTCGGCAACTCGCCCGGCGACGACTTGCCGAAGCCGTAGATCAGCGCCGACTCGGCGTGACCCATGCGAATCTTCAGCATGGATTCGTACAGCGCCCAGGCGGCGTCCATCTCCACGTGGGATTCCTTGATCGGCGGCACCGCGCCGAGGGCGTCGACACCCATGACGAAGGCGAAGGCCGCCCCCTGCAGGTAGTCGCAACTGCCGGAACAGACGAAATCCACGTCCTGGGCATTGGTGATGCCGACCTGCTCGAAGACCTTGCCCAGCACCGGGATGATCAGTTCCACCTCATTGGCCGCCCCCGCGTCGGAGACGCAGTCGGACTGCTGGTAGGCGACTATTGCAATTTCTTTCATATTTGATTGGCCCATCGTTAGCCCTCCAGCCCGGTGACCGGGAGCTTGCCGATCCGCTCCACCGGCACGTCCGGTTCATCCAGCGGCTTGAAATACCTGATGTTGTCCAGGGCGTAGCCCCACTCCTCTTGCGGCTTCCACACCGCCTGCACGCGCTGGCCGATGTGCACCTCGGCGTTATCGCATTCGCTGAGCAGGTGGATCACGGAGATATTGGCGCCATCCGGCACGAGGTTGGCCACCACGAAGGGCGGTTCGATGGGATTGCCCGGGATGGGAATGGAAACGATGGTGAAGGACTCCACCGTCGCCTTGTCCGCCAGTTCCACCTCCTCCTCGGTGGGCACACCGCAGGCGGCGCAGGAGCCGCGCGGCGGGATATAGACCTGGCTGCAGCGCGGGCAGCGTTGCCCGGTGAGCACGCCTTCCTTGATGCGCGTCAGGAAACGCGAGGCGGCGGCGCCGGCGGTAAAGTTGTATTTCAGGTAGATCGGCGCCTCGATCCCGGTGACGGTCTCGTTGTCTTCGCCAACGTTGTTTTCATCGCTCATGGCTGCGCTCCCTCCTACACCAGTTCAAAGCAGCGGATATCGGTGATGAAACCGCGGGGCTCATCCGCCCACACCGCCTGCACGCGCGCGCCGGTGGCGACATCGCTTTCGGCCTCGGCGGCCACGCAGTGCACCATCGGCACATCGGCGCCGTCCAGCTTGATCATCGCCCAGGCGAAAGGGCGGTCGAAGGGATGCGCCGCGCGCGGCTCCCTGACCCAGGCGAAGCTGACGATCTCCCCCTGCTGGCCCACCTCGACGAACTCGCCCAGCTCCTCGGCGGTGTCGGGGTCGTACTCCATGGGCGGTACGATCACGCGACCGTCGGAGGCCTTGATGCCGACGATGTTGCGCTTCTTCAATTCGGTCAGGAAGCGGCCGACCACGGGGCCCGTGGAGCGGGTATAGGTGAAGCCAAGCTCGAAAGCCTGGTGCAGGACATCCGGTTGCGACACGGTCACAGCCCTCCTTGTCGTGGGGGTGGAATAGCAGAGCGAGCCAGTATCGATGAACCCTCGGGGCTTCTCAATGACACAATCCATCAAGTGCCAGTGACTTTTCTGATCAACGATCCAACTCCCGGGGTCAGGTCTTGCATTTTACGCCCGGCCTGCGAATACTGCGGGGCCCGCGACATCCGTTACCACGCTAGCAGGAGCAAGCTATGTCAGTCTCAGCCATCGGCTACCTGAGAATCGCCTCGACAGACACCCAGGCCTGGATGAATTTCGGCTGCAACGTACTGGGGCTGATGGAGGCGCCCCGGGAGGACGCGGGGGGCGCCCGCTTCCTGCGCATGGACGACCACCCCTTCCGCTTCATGATCGAACCCGGCGACAGCGACGGCCTGCTGGCCGCCGGCCTGGAGTTCCCCGACGCCGCCGCCTGGCAGGCGACCCTCGACCGCCTCGCCGCGGCAGGCCACGAATTCACCCAGGGCTCCGAGGACGAGGCGGCAAGACGCTGCGTCAAGGCCTTCGCCACCACCGACGACCCGGCCGGTAACACCCTGGAGCTATACTGGGGCCGCCGCCTGGACTACCAGCCCCTGGTGTCGCCGGCGGGGGGGCCGGCCTTCGTCACCACGTGGAAGCAGACCGGCGACCTGGGCTTCGGCCACGCCGTGCTGCCGGCCCCGGACATCGAGGCCGCCACCACCTACTACACCGAGATCATCGGCACCGGCCTAACCGATATACTGTCGATTCCCGGTATGGACGGCATGAAGGTCCATTTCATGCATGCCAACAACCCGCGCCAGCACTCCGTGGCCCTGTTCAGCGGCCCGCACCCGCTGGGCGTCGTGCATATCATGCTGGAGGTGGAGAACATGGACGAGGTCGGCCGCGCCATGGATCGCGCAAAGGCCGCGGGCGTACACACGCTGGCAAGCCTTGGCCGCCACGTCAACGACAACATGTGTTCAGTGTACATCCTCGCCCCGGGGGGCATCGCGGTGGAGTACGGCTACGACGGCCTGCTCATCGACTGGGAAAACCACGCCTGCACCTACAGCGACGAGGGCGACCTGTGGGGCCACGAGTACGACTTCCCGGGCGTCAACGAGTAGTCGCGCCGCGCTCACACCGGCGCCGGGTACCCCAGGGCGCGGGTATCGCGCGAGTGACACACCGCCTCCAGCCGCGCGGCGGCCTGGCTGCGGAATGCTGCGGCCAGCTCCGCGGCCAGCGGTTTGTGCGCGCCGAGGTTGCGCTGCGGTAGTTTGGCGTCAGCCGGCAGCCCAATATCTTCCAGCATCGCCCGGAACCCCTGTTGCAGCGATTCGTAGCGCACCAGGTAGACCCCGCCCCACGCCTGCCTGGCGCACAACGCGCCGCTAGCCAAGGGTTGCAGCGCGGACAACGACACGCCGATGGCCGGCTCGAAGTGGCTCTGGTACCACAGGTGCGGCCGCAGGAAGGTGTTGACGAAAAACATGAAGGCGCGGAAATCCGCGAGGTCGGCGTGGTCCAGGCCAGAGCGCAATTCCGGGTAGCGCGCGCCCTCGCACATGGCGTCCACACTGCCGAAGTGCTGCACGGCCTCGAGCAATCGTCCCAGCAATAGCGGCACCCCCTCAGTGACCACCTCGGCCTCCGAGGCGGGCGCGGCATCCCGCACCTCGAGCATGCGGCGCAGCGCGGCGAGGTGCTCGCCGATATCCTGCGCGATTGCCGATCTGAACCAGTCGAACGGCTCGCGCGCGAGTGTCAGCACGGTCACCGGGTCGGCATCGATTTCGCGGCGCTGGAAGTAGCGGTAGACGCGCAGGTTCTGCAACAACTGGCCGCTACCGTGCTCGAAGAAATAATCCGACAGCTCCGGGTTGACCAGGCGACGCAGGGTGTCGGCAAATGCCTGCTCCCCGAGGAAGTGACACTGGTGGGCCTCGACCCCGCGCAGGCCATTCAGTGCGGCGGTTATCGACGTACTGCCCACCTTGCCGTACTGGTAAACGATGATCCGGTGTGTGCTCATGCCACCCTCGCCTGCTCGAAGGACAGGGATTCTTGCACAGTGGCCGCGAGCCCACCAGCGCCGACCACTTGATCTGGCCTGCGCCTGGCCTAATATAGGGGAAACCCAGCGCACCCCCACAAGGGAGATGAACCATGTCTGATCAGGAAACCCCCACTCCACAAGAAGGCCCCGCCACGCAGGAGTCCCCCCAGCACCAGGGTGCGCCGCAACCGACGGGCTTCGACCTGGGCACCGTGATCGCCCAGGCCACACAGGTCATCACCGACCCGGGTGGCTTCTATCGCGGCATGGCCAAGGGCGGCGGCTACAGCGAACCGCTCATCTTCGCCCTGGTGATGGGTGTGGTGTCCGGCCTGGTCTTCGGCGTCCTGTCGATCATCGGCCTGACCGGGGCAGGCGCCGCCGGCCTGGGCGCCGTCATCTTCATGCCCATCGGCCTGTTGATCGGCAGCTTCATCGGCGCGGCGATCCTGTTCGTCATCTGGAAGCTGATGGGCTCGCCGGAAAACTACGAGACGGCGTACCGCTGCGTCGCCTACTCCACCGGCATCCTCCCGGTGGTGACCATCATCGGCATCATTCCGTACCTGGGTACCGTGGTACGCGTCATCTGGGGTATCTGGCTGATGATTATCGCCAGCACCGAGGTGCATGGCCGCTCGCAACAGACCGCGATGATCGTGTTCGGCGTTCTCGGCCTGCTGGGCCTGTTCAGCGGCCTGAGCGGCGAGCATGCATCGCGCAACGTGCAGGAGGCGGTGGAGCGCAACGCCGCCGAACTGGAACAGCGTATGCAGTCCCTGGAAAACCTGGGTGTGAACAAAGACGGCGAGATCGACCCGGAGAAAATGGGCCGGGCGATGGGTGAATTCTTCAAGGGCATGGAAGAAGCCGCCCGCGAGGCGGAGCAAGCCGCGCAGGAATCGAATTAAGCTGCTCGGGCGGCGCCGTTACAGCGCCGCCCGGATCGCCTCCACCGATCCCAGGTAATCCAGGGCGCCGTGCAGTTTTTGCAGTGACGACTGCATGTAGTTGACCGGCTGCCAGGCATCGCCCATGGCCAACGTCACGGTCGCCCCTAGCCAGACATACCCGGCGTGCCACTGGCACTGCCGCCACACTTCCTCGTGCGACGGCGGGCTCACGCCGTTCTCGCGCAGTTGCCCGCGATAGAAGTCGAGCAACTGCGGCAACTGCTCGCGGTGCTCCGGGCGCAGCGTGCCGGCGAGGAAATAACCGACATCGCGCATGGCGGGCGCCCGCGCCAGCACCGCCCAGTCGAGAAAACCGGGCCTGCCGCCGTCCATGAACAGGTTGGCGTCGTGCGCGTCGCCATGGATCAGCGTCGGGGTGCCCTGCTGCCACAACCGGTGGATCTCGTCGGTGTGCACCAGGTACAGTTCCGCCATCGCCGTAAATACCGGCGGCATACCGTCGGCGAACTGTTCCAGCGCGCTGTGCACCAGGCCGACCGCAATCTCGTGCTGCATCGGCGCTTCGATCCAGTCCAGGTCGCGGGCAAACCGCGGCGAGTTCCAGTACGCGGCATGCAGGCGCGCGAACTCGGTGAGCACATCCCGCACATAGGCCAGGCCGTAGTGCTTCGACGTATTCTGGAAACTGCAACCGCTGTCCTCCAGGTGTTCCAGCAACATGATGTACTCCTCGCCGCTGTCATCGCTGGCGGCGAAATAACAGTGCGGTACGCGCACGGGCACCTCTGCGCCCAGCTGCCCGTAGAACAGCGCCTCGCGTCGCCCCATGCCGCTGGAGGTCACGAAGGCGCGTTGCAGTTCATCCGCGGGCGGCAGCTTGACGAACAGGCGCGGTGGCAGCGACGTGGCGCCGGCATAGTCCAGTTCGATAACCGCGCGGCCGGTGGTGCCCGCGTGGGCGTCCACCAGGCGATGGGCGGTAACCGGGGCGTCCAGCACGTCGGCCAGCCACCGGGTGTCGATGGCCGTGGGGTCTTTGGGTAGTTGCAGCATCGTTGGTCCTTATTCTGGCTATTGGCGACGGTCCATCCCGCCCGCGAGTTGCGCAGCGCAGTCGGCGCGGGGGAACCGCGAGGGCGGCGCTTGCAGATACCGCCGCGGACACCATAATAGTGCATTCATACCAACAAGAAAGAGAATCGCCATGCCGCGCAAGTTACTCCTCGCCCTGCTCCTCTCCACCCTGACCGTCGCCTGCAGCGACTCCAGCGACAACGACACGGCCGTCGCGCCGTTCAACGCTGAAATCCGCCGCACCGAGCACGGCATCCCCCACGTCAGGGCAGAGGACTGGAAGGGCCTGGGTTATGGCCTCGGCTACGCCTACGCCCAGGACAGTTACTGTGAAACCATGCGCCAGGTGGTATTCGGCATCGGGCGCTCCGCCGAACTGATGGGCGAAGACGAGGGCGACGTGGCCTCCGACCAGCTGTCGGTCTTCCTCAACGGCGACCGCGAAGCTTTCCAGCGCGAGATCCTGGACCAGTTGCCGCCCTACGCCCGGGACCTCGGGGAAGGCTTCGCCCGCGGCATGAACCGCTACCTGGCGGAAACCGGAGTGGAAAACCTGCCCGAGGGCGACCAGGGCTGCCGCAACGCGGAGTGGGTGTTTCCCTTCGACGAAATCGACTACTGGATGTTCCTGCGCAAGGTCGCCCTGTGGGGCAGTTCCGACCAGGGAATTTTCCGCCGCGCGCTGACCTCCGTCGCGGGCCCTTCCGCGCCGGGTGCAGCCGCCGCGACGTCCGCCGCGACCACCGCAGACTGGGAGAACGCGGCCGAGGCCCTGGCGCAGGCCACGGCGCCGCTGCGCCAGCGCGGCAGCAACGGCCTGGCCCTGGGCCGCGACGCCACGGCCAGCGGGCGCGGCATCCTGCTGGGCAACCCGCACCAGCCCTGGTTCGGCGACGGCGCGTTCTACCAGGCGCAACTGACCATCCCCGGCGTCTACGACGCCGCCGGCGCGGTATTGCGCGGCACGCCGCTGATCGCCATCGGCTTCAACAAGGACGTGGCCTGGACGCACACCGTGTCCTACGCCAACCGCCTGACCCTGTACGAGCTGACGCTGAACCCGGACAACCCCCTGCAATACCTGTACGACGGCGCCTGGGTGGACATGGAGCAGCAGGTGGTCGAGGTGCTGGCGAAACAGGCCGACGGCAGTATGGAAACGCGCCCCTACACGTTCTACACCACGCGCCACGGCCCCATTGTCAACCTGAAGAACGAGGTCAGCCTGCTCGACGGCTGGCCCATCACCGGCACCGATTCGCTGCTGGCGATGCGCGACGCCAACCTCGACACCGGGCCGCGCTTCGTGCGCCAGTGGGCGGAAAAGGCGCAGGCGGCCAACCTCGACGAGTATGTACAGGCGCTGTCGCTGATCGGCAACCCGGTGTTCCACGAGCTGGCCGCGGACCGTTACGGCGACGCCTTCTACGGCGAAATCTCCGCCATTCCCCTGGTCACCCAGGAACAACTCGACACCTGTATACGCGGCAGCATCAGCCCCCTGCTGACCGGGTTCACCAGCGGCGTGCTGGTGTCGCTGGACGGCTCCGACCCCGCCTGCGAATGGGGCAGCGACCCCGACGCGCCGGCGGATACTAACCTCTACAGCGCCGGCCAGCTGCCGCAGCTACGCACCACCGACTACGTCGGCAACAGCAACAACAGCTACTGGCTGTCCGACGCCAACAACCCGCTGGAGGGCTTTCCCTCCATCATGGGCGCGCTGGGCGGCGAAGGCATGCAACAGTTCCTGCGCACGCGCATCGGCCACCTGATGGTGCAGGAGCGACGCAGTGACGGCGAGCTGTCCATGGACCCGCAGGCGGTGAAGGACTTCATGTACGAGAACCGCGTGTACGGCGCCGAGGTGGTCATGGACGACATCATGGATATCTGCGCCACCGAGGCGGCGGCGCCGGTCCTGGCGGCCTGCAGCGCGCTGGCCGGCTGGGACATGAAAGTGGACCTGGACAGCCGCGGCGCCCAGGTGTTCACCGAGTTCTGGAACCGCATCCGCGACGAGTTGGGCAACGACTTCCAGAATATCGTGCAGAGCGACGAGTTCTGGGCCGTGGACTTCGACCCCGCCGACCCGCTCAACACCCCGGCGGGCATCGACACCACGCTGGCGGCCAACCACACGCGCGTCATCGCCGCGCTGGAGGAGAGCACACGGCGACTGCAGGAGGCCGGCGTCGCGCTCGACGCGCCCTGGCGCCAGGTGCAGTACCTGGAGCGCGGCGCGGAAAACATCCCCATTCATGGCGGCCACGGGACCGCGGGCATCTACGGCGCCATCAGCGTGGGACTGTCCGAAGGGGGCTATGTGAACCCGCGCGCGGGCAACTCGTACATCCAGGTGGTCAGTTGGGACGACAGCGACTGCCCGCTCGCCGACGTTATCCTGGTGCCCTCCCTGTCGACCAACCCCGAGTCACCCTGGTTCGCGGACCAGACCCGGTTGTACTCGAACAAGGAGTGGGTGCGCTGGCGTTTCTGCGCCGAGGATATCGCCGCCAACCAGGTCGGCGATACCCTGGTCATCAGCGAATAGCGCGACAGCGGCGGCGCGCCACCCCGGGCGCCGCCCTGCCCTACTTGACCTCGACGGTCACCGGGATCCAGCGATTGAGGATATAGCGCAGGGTGCCGTTGCCCTTCATGGTGGCCAGCGCCCGGTTCAGTTCCACCGCCAGGGCGCCGTTCTCACGTCGCACCGCCCAGGCCAGGTACTCGCTGGTCAGCGGCGAGTACAGGCTGAGCAGGTCGCTGTCCTCGCTGGAGGTAGCCAGGCGCCAGCTGGTCGGCGCATCGTGGATATACAGGTCTATCTGGTCCTCGCGCAGTCCCCGAAACGCCGCGTCGGCGTCGGCATAGAAGCTGACCTGGGCGTCGGGCAACTCGGTTGCGGCGAACATCGCGCCGGTCGTGCCCGGCTCCACACCGATGCGCACGCCCTCGCGGTAGATCGACCAGGGCTGCGCGAAACTACCCACCTTGTCGCGGTGAATGATCGCCATCTGGCCGATCTCCATGTAGGGCTCGGTGAAGGTGACCAGTTCAGCGCGTTCCTCGGTGACGCTCAGGCCCGACATGATGACGTCGATTTCGCCCGCCCGCAGGGCTGGAATGAGCTTCTTGAAAGGCATGTCCACGATTTGTGCATCGCGGTTGATGATCTTGCCCACGGCGCGGATGTTGTCCGCCTCGATACCGACGATCTTGCCGTCCTGGCGGTACACCAGCGGCGGGTAGTCCGCCGACACACCGACGCGCAGCGCCTCGGCGGCCAGGCTGCCGCTGCACAGTACCATGAGCATAAAAATCCAGACGCGTGTCATATTGCCTCCTGCGACGAGCCAGATAAAGTGCCTGGCAAGCGGCGGACAATGTAACATTGCGCGATACCCTCAGGGAAGCAAAGCGGAGCGGCTCGGCATGCAAGTGGATCTCGGCGGCAGGACGGCGCTGGTGACCGGCTCGGAACGCAACACCGGGCGGGTCATCGCCGACACACTGGCCGCCTGCGGCGCCCGGGTGGTCGTGCACAGCAACCACGACCTCGCTGCGGCACAGGCCATCGCGGCGGAGCTGGGCGGCGCCGCGGTCGCCGGCGATATCGCCGGCGACGAGGGTTGCGCGGTGCTCTGCACACAACTGCGCGAACAGTCGCTGCACATCGACGTCCTGGTGAACAATTACGGCACCGCCTCTGCGGGACGCTGGGACAGCACCGAGACCCCGGACTGGCTCGATATGTACCAGAAAAACGTGCTCAGTGTGGCGCGCCTGGCGCGGGCCCTGACACCCGCCATGCGCGCGAAAGGCTGGGGCCGCGTGGTCAACCTCGGCACCGTCGGCTCACACCGCCCCGGCCCGGCCATGCCCCACTACTACGCCGCCAAGGGCGCGCTGGCGACCCTGGGCGTCAGCCTGACCCAGGAACTGGCGGGCAGCGGCATCACGGTGAACACTGTATCACCCGGGCTGATTCACACGCCGGACCTGGAGGCGGCTTACCGCGCCAGGGCGGCGAAGCGCGGCTGGGGCGAGGACTGGCAGGACATCCTGGCGCACATCCTGGAAGAGGACTTCCCCAACCCCTGCGGCCGCCTGGCCACGCGCGAGGAAGTCGCGGAGCTGGTGGCCTTCCTGTGCAGCGATCACGCCGGTTTCATCAACGGGCAGAACATCCGAGTCGACGGCGGCGCCGTGGCCTACGTCTGACACGGGTGAGCTTGACCGCGTCACACCCCTCTGCGAAGCTTCCGGCCAGCTCCGTCTACCCACTCCGCCTGCGAGGTGCCCCATGCAAACCCTGACCCGTGTTCTCACCCTATTCCTGGTTCTGTCCATGCCCGCCGTGGCCGACGAGTACGACAACGCCATCAAGGCGTTCCGCAACGCCGGGGAAAGCGGCACTTTTTTTGACAGCGCCTACGGCTACGCGGTGTTCCCCACCATCGGCAAGGGCGGTATCGGCATCGGCGGCGCGCACGGCTCGGGCAGGGTTTACGCCCAGGGCAAAGCCGTCGGCACCTCGAAAATGACCCAGGTCACCGTCGGCTTCCAGTTGGGTGGCCAGGCCTACAGCCAGATCATCTTCTTCGAAACGCCCCAGGCGCTGGCGAACTTCACCTCGGGCAACTTCGAGTTCGGCGCCCAGGCGACCGCGGTGGCGATCACCGCCGGGGTGTCCGCGGAAGCCAACACCGGTGGCGGTGCGGCGGCCGGCATCAGCGGCGGGCAGAACGACGCCAGCACCCAGTCCGGTGGCTACCGCAAGGGCATGGCGATCTTTACCCTGGCCAAGGGCGGGCTGATGTACGAGGCCTCGCTGGGCGGCCAGAAATACAGCTACCAGCCCAACGAGTAAAGCCCGCGCAGCTTACGCCGGCGCTCAGCCGGCGTCCTGCGCTGCCAGGTCGTCCAGCCACGCGGCCACCGCCCGACCGATCTCCTCCGGCGAGTCCTCCTGCAGGAAGTGCGCGCCCTTTACCGTCACCTCGGTCTGGTTCGGCCAGCTGCGGCAGTACTCGCGCTGCCGGCCCACCAGGATGGAGCCGGGTTCGGCGTTGATGAACAGCTTGGGTAAGCCGGTGCTGCCCTCCAACCAGCTGCCGTAACTTTCCACCAGGGCCACCATCTCCGCGGGCTCGCCGTCGATGGGGATCTGCCGCGGCCAGTTCAACGTGGGCTGGCGGTCCTCGGGGGTGGAGAACGGCGCGCGGTAGTGGTCCATCTCCTGCGCCGAGAGATCGCGCAGAATCGCACTGGGTAGCACGGCCTCGACAAACATGTTGCGCTCCAGGCACAGTTCCTCGCCCTTGGGCGAACGAAAGCCCTGGAAAATGCCGCGCGCGTCGGCGGGCCAGTCGTCCCAGGTCACCGGGCAGACAATGCCCTCCATGTAGGCGATGCCGCGCACCGCCTGCGGGTGCTGCTGCGCCCAGTAGAAACCCAGCGCGCTGCCTCAGTCGTGGATGACCAGCGTGACGTTGCGGTGCGCGCCGATGGCCGCCAGCAAACCGTCCAGGTAACGGTAGGCGCTCATGAAGCTGTAGCGGTCGGGGCCGTCGCTCGCCGGCAGCTTTTCCGAATCGCCCTGGCCGATCAGGTCCGGCACGATGATACGGCCGCGGCCGGCGAGTTCGGGGATCACGTTGCGCCACAGGTAGGAGGAGGTGGGGTTGCCGTGCAACAGCACCAGCGGGTCGCCCTCCCCGGTTTCGATGTAGGCGATGCGTTTGCCGTCGACGTTCTCGAAACGCTTGTCATGCGGTTGTTCGCTGCTGGCCATGGGACCTCCGGATGCGGCTGCGGGACTGCGCTGAGCGCCCGATAATGGCCCAAGCTCACGCGCACAACAAGTGCGCCGCGGAATTTTTTGACTGCACGTTCAGCCTGTGTTGCACTGGCGCGCGAACCGCTGTCGAGAGCAAGCGCCACATGCGTCCCCTGACGGGCCTGGAAAAGTGGGCCTATGCCACCGGCAACATCCCCTACGCGGTGAAAGACGCCGCCTTCGTCCATTTCATCGTTTTCTACTACACCCAGGTGCAGGGGCTGAGCGGCTCGCTGGCGGGGCTGGCGGCGTTTATCGCCCTGTCCTGGGACGCGGTGACCGACCCGCTGGTCGGCTCCTGGTCGGACGGCTACCGCTCGCGCTGGGGGCGGCGTCACCCGCTGATCCTGGTTGGCGGGCTGGGCACGGCGGTCATGTTCATCGCCCTGTTCTCGCCGCCCGCGGGACTGTCGCAGTGGGGTATGTTCGCCTGGTTTACCGCGACCGCGATCGTGCTGCGCACCTTCCTGACCATCAATTTTATCCCCTACCAGGCCATGGGTGCGGAACTCTCCCCGGACTACGACGAGCGCACCACCATCGCCAGGGCGCGGGTGGCGATGGCGTGGCTGGCCGGCATGCTGTTACCGGCGTTCGCCCTGTACTTCATATTCCAGCCCGGCGTCGAGGGCGATGGCCGCCTGGTGGCGCAGAACTACAGCACTTACGGCTGGATCTCCGCCGCGCTGGCAGCCCTCGCCGTGGTGTATTGCGTGTGGGGAACACGCTCGGTGATCGCGCGCCTGCCCCGCGCCAGCGGCGCACCCGGCGGCTTCGGCCTGCGCAGGACCGTCGACGATTTTCGCGTCGCCCTGGCGAACCGCAACTTTCGTGTCTCCATCGGCGCCAACCTGGCCTTCGGCATGGCCGCGGGGGTGTACACCACCCTGGCCCTGTACATGGGCACCTACTTCTGGGAGTTCAGCAGCACGCAACTGGCGGGGCTGGTGGTGCCGACCTTCATCGCCACCGTACTGGCCTTCGCCGTGATCGCACGCCTCGGCCGACGCTTCGACAAACCCGCCCTGCTGTGTTTCTGCTGCCTGGGCATCGCGCTCAACACGCTGTGGTTTACCGGCGCGCGCCTGCTCGGGCTGCTGCCGGAGAACGGCCATGCACTGGTCTACAGCCTGCAACTGCTCAATACCGCTATCGGCGTGCTGACCATCGTCAGCCTGCACACGGTCACGGCCTCGCTCACGGCGGACATACTGGACGAAAACGAACTGGCCACCGGGCGGCGCCAGGAAGGCGTGTTCTTCGCGGCGGGCACTTTTATCCAGAAAGCCACCACCGGGTTCGGCACACTGGTGGCCGGTGTGGTGATCGATATCGCCGACATCCGCGCCGGCAGTGAACCTGGAAGCGTCGCGCAGCCGTCGCTGGACCTGCTCGGGATTTTCATGATCGGCATCATCAGCGCGCTGGGTATCGTCGCCTGGGTGTTCGCCCGGCGCATCCGCCTAAGTCGCGAGGATCACCAGCGTATCCGGCGCGAACTGTCTGTGCGCGGACAGGTTAGCTGATACCCGTACCGGCAGACCGCTGCTGCGGCCAATCCTCCCACGCGTGCCCTGTCGTTGCGTAGGGATAACAAAAAAAAAACGGCGCGCCTGTCGCCAGGCGCGCCGCTCTGGTCTGGCCGGCCTTAACCGGTTCCGGCCATGCGGCGACCGTCTAGCCGACGAACTCCTTGCTCGGCTTGGCCACACCCTCGGAATCGGTGCCCTTGAGGTAGGCCAGCATGGTGTCCGCGTCGGACACCTCGAAAGGATCGGTAGGACAGTTGTCGCCGAAGTCCGGCTCGACGAACATCTTCTCGATTTCGCCGTCGTTCACCAGCATGGAGTAACGCCAGGAGCGCATGCCGAAGCCGAGGTTGGACTTGTCGACCAGCATGCCCATCTTGCGGGTGAACTCACCGGAGCCGTCGGGCAGCAGGTAGATGTTCTTGTTACCCTGTTGCTTGCCCCACTGGAACATGACGAAGGCGTCGTTGACCGAAACGCAGACGATCTCGTCCACGCCCTGGGCCTTGAATTCCTCGTACAGCTCGTCGTAGCGCGGCAGGTGGTTGGACGAACAGGTCGGGGTGAAAGCGCCGGGCAGTGAGAACACGACCACTTTCTTGCCACCAAAGATATCCTGGGTGGTCTTGTCTTCCCAGCGGTAGGGGTTGTCCCCTTCCACGGATTCGTCCCGCACGCGGGTCTTGAAAACGACGTTGGGTACGCGGTTGATAGCAGTCATGGTTTCCTCCTGATTGACGCTGCTGGTTTCGAACGGCCCTATAATAGAGCCTCTCAATTAATTGATAAAATTGTATTTGGTAATGCTATCGATAAATTTTGACTAACCCGGCCCGGGAGTGCGTCGCTCGGCGGCCTCCGCTACCAGTAGCCCGGGTCGCCCAGCAACCCCTCACAGGCGCACTGCAGCGCCCCGCCTTGTCCCCGCCGCCCCTGCAGCAGCGCCGCCTGCCAGCCGAAGGGCATCTCCAGTTCGTGGGGCGGCAGGTAGTCCCTCGCGGCGTCGGCGCTGAACCCAAAGCGCCCGTAATAGGCCGGGTCGCCATACACAAGGACCACGTTAACGCCGTTTTGTTGCAACTGTTGCAACCCCGCCTTTATCAACTGCCCGCCGACCCCCTGGCCGTGGCTCCGCGGCAGCACGCCCAGCGGGCTGAGAATGTAACCGCGCCAGCCCTCGTCGGGCGTGAAGCGCAACGGGCTGAACGCGATGGCGCCGACCAGCTCCTCGTCGTGCTCGGCCACCAGCGTCAGCGCTTGCGGCTGCGAGACGGCGTCCAGCATACTTCCGGCCAGCGTGGCGACGGCCTCCCGCTCTTCCTCGGGAAAGGCGAGTCGGTGCACCTGCATGACCTGCTCCCGGTCGCTGCTGTGCGCGGGACGTATCCGCGGTGTCGGCATTGTGCTGTATCCCTGTGTCCAGGCGTGACGGCGAAGCAGCTGTATAGCGGAACAGCCGACGCGCTGCAAGCCCCGGCGCCGCGAGGGCGCGAGCCGTCGCGCTAGCCCTAGCGGATCGCCACGGGATTGATGATCATCTGCACCGCGCCGCGCACCCTCGCCTGCCCGAGTACGAAGAGGAACTCGTGCGCACCGTCGCGCACCAGCGGCCCGGTGTTCATGGTCTCCAGCAGGTAGATCCCGTTGTCTTTCAGCAGTATCAGGTGCCCGGGCAGCGGGTCGTTTTCATCCACGGGCGGGATCACGTCCACCGCCCAGGTATCGGCCCCCACGGCAACGACGTTTTTCTGCGCAAGATAATGCGCCACGCTCTCATCGATGCCCGGCTCGGCGGAGACCCAGGCGAGCGGGTCGCTGTCCAGCTTGGCGTCGGTCCAGCCGGTGTGAAATAGCACCACATCGCCCTCGCGCACCGGCGTGCCCTGCCGTTTCTCCGCGGCCTGCACATCCTGTGCGGAAAAGTGCTCGCCCGCCTGCAGGTGCGGCACGCCGCGCAAGGCAGCGATGTCCAGTACGATACCGCGAGCGACGAGCGGCGGCACGTTGTGGGTGCCCAGGCGGGTCAGGCCGGTATGCTGGGCGATCTCCTTGCCATCGAAGCAGTTATAGAACATGCCGTCGGGGCCGCCGATGTGTCCCAGCCCGTCGAGTTGCGAACCGATACCCAGCCAGCCGACAAACATGTCGTCGTTGTAGGTGGAGTTGGGAAAGGGACGCTTGCCGTACTGCTGGCCGGGTTGCACCACGTGCAGGCTCAGGCCGCGCGGGGCAAACGCGGGGGTGTCCGCATCGATGGTGATACCCAGGGCATAGGTCTTGCCGGTTGTCACCAGTTCGCTCGCGGCCAGCACCGATTGCGGGGTGACCAGGTTGGCGTTGCCGATCTCGTCGTCCGCGCCCCAGCGCGAGGGCTGGCACTCCTCGGCGCTGGCGCCTGCACAGAGCAGGAAAACCAGCAGGTGGGAGAAAATCGTTTTCATCAGCGGGTGCTCCTTGTAATCAGTCGTTGCTCCCCGCCCACTATAGCCCAGGACGCGCCGTCTGCCGGCGGATTGGCAAGCATCCTGTTGTCAACTACGCTATGCGGCAAAAGCAAAAAGGATAAACGCACATGGAAGTACGCAAGACAATACTCCCCAACGCGCATGGCAGGCTCGCCGGCGCGCTGCTGCTCACCGCCATCGCCGCCCTGTCGGGCGCCTGTTCGGACGGCAGTGACAGCCCCGCCTACCCGACATCGCCCCCGGCGGGTTTCGTCGACACCAACAGCCAGGCCGGCATGCCCGCGCTGCCGCAACTGCCCGGCGGTCGCCCGGGCAACCTGGAGCTGCTCGAACCGGCCGAGCGCGAGGTGGTGGCCGCTGCCGACGCACGGGTCGCGGACATCCGCTCACGGCCGATCCAGTTGTGGATCGATACGCCGGACACCGAGGTCAATATCGTGCAGCTGCGGCACGGCTTCGCGTTCGGTTTTCCCATCGAACTGGCGCGCTTTCACGACCCGGACGACCTCGCCTGGTTCACCGCGCGCATGGCCGAACATTTCAGCATCGCGGTACTGGAAAGCGACGCCAAGTGGGCGCGGGTCGAGCACGAACCGGGCGCGCGCGACTTCAGCCGCGCCGATGCTGACACCGACTGGGCACTGGAGAACGGCTTCAAGGTGAAGGGGCACACTTTGCTCTGGGGTATTCCCATGCCCCTGTCCAGCGCCGCCCTGCCGCAATGGGCCGAGGACATGTTTCCCTCCACCGACCTGAGCGAGGACGAGAAGGCGCAGCTGCGCGGCATCCTCAAGGCCTTCATCCAGGACAGTGTGCGCCACTACGCGGGCAGGCTGGACTGGTGGGACGTCACCAACGAGTCGCTGCAGCCCCTCGCCCAGTGGTTCAACGATCGCCTCGGCCCGGAGATCGTCAACGACGCCTTCCGCTGGGCGCGCGAGGCGGACCCCGACGTGAAGCTGATCTTCAACGAGTGGATCGTGGAAGTGTTTACCGGTTTTCCCTCACCGACCGCGGCGCAGGTGCGCGACCGCGTGCTGCAACTGCTGGCCGACGGTGTGCCCATCGACGCCGTCGGGCAACAGGCCCACTTCGCGCCGACCGCGTCCTTCGTCGACCCGAACTACGACATCCAGGGCCGCACCCGTATCGATGACTACGCCACCGCCCTGGACCTGCTGGGGGAAACCGGCCTGCCGGTGCACCTGACCGAAACCAACTTCATCGCGCCCACGGAGCCGGAACTGCGCGCGGCCCAGGCCGAGGCGCTGATGCGCCTGTGGTGGGGCCACCCCGCGGTGGAGATGATCGTGTTCTGGGGTCCGTGGAACAAGGTGGCGGGTCGCGACGAGTTCGATGTCGGTTTCTGGGATGACGAGCGCAAGGTCACACGCCATGGCGAGGTGGTGTTCTCCCTGCTCAACGACCGCTGGCGTACGCGCGCCAGCATGACGCCCGACGCCCAGGGGCTGATGAGCCTCGATGCCGTGTACGGGGACTACGTGGCCTACTGGACAGTGGATGGCGTGACCTACCACGCGAATTTCAGCGTGCGCAAGGAGGATGACCTCGCCGCCTTCGCCCTGCGCACTCCGCGCTGAGCCGTGTCGCGCGCGCTCAGGCGCGCCGTTCGCGCTCGCGCCACAGCGCCAGTCCCTGGGCGTTGAGTTCCACATCGAAGCGCAGCCAGCGGCGCAGGTCCGCCTCCGGGGTGGAGGCGTCGTACTGCTTCACCTGCTCCAGGGCGTGGTCGGCCAGCGCCTGCTGCAGGTCGCCCTCGGTGGTCAGCGCAAGTTCGCGGTACGCTTCCACCTGCCGCGCCAGCAGGCCGGACTTTTCCCGCGTGTAGTCCACGGCGCCGTAGTGCGTCAGATACATGCGCGCCGGCGCGTAATCGTGCAGCAAATCCAGTGACGCCAGGTAGGCGCCGGGGTCGAACTGCGTGGGCGTGGTGGAGGGCAGCAGAAAATCCCCCGCGGGAAAACGCAGCCACGGGTAACACACGCCGAACATGTCACCCGTGAACCAGCCCCGGCTGCGCTCGTCCCAGACGCAGAAATGGTGCCGCGCGTGGCCCTCGGTGTGGCGCACCTCCAGGCGTCGCCCGCCCAACTGCACACCCTCACCGTCGCCCATCTGGCGTACGCGCGCCGGATCCACCGGCACGACCTCGCCGTACAACTCCTCGAACAGCGCCGCGCCGTAAACCGCCTGCGCTCCCGCCACCAGCTGCGCCGGGTCGACCATATGCCGCGCGCCGCGCGGGTGTATCAGCAATTGCGCCTGTTCGAAATGCGCCAGCATGGCCCCCGCGCCGCCGGCGTGGTCCAGGTGGACGTGCGTGGGAATGACGTAGCGCACCTGGCCAGGGTCGATGCGACGCTCTTGCAGCAGCGCCAGCAGCCCGGGCAGGCTGTGCCGCGTGCCGCTCTCGATCAGCGCGTACTCGCCGTCCTGTTCGAGCAGGTAGAAACAGGCCATGCCCCGCTCGACATAGGCCGCGTCGATGCAGGTGATTCCATGGCCCAGGTCCTGCCAGGGTCTGTCTTGCATGCCTGTGCTCCGTTTCAGCGGCGGATGGCCGACTGCACCTCGAGCATCACCGGGATATCCAGGCGACGCGTGATCTCCGCCTTGAGTTCGTCCACCTGCGCCGCACGCAGCGGCTCGGTGGCGCTGGCCACCAGGCGGATGACATAGGGGTCGCCGTACTTCAACGTCACCTGGCCAACGTGCACCTCGACGCCACCCAGCTGCATCGCCCCGCGCGGCACGTTTTCCAGTATCCGGTCGCGTTCCACCAGGTGAGTGAACGACAGGGTCAGCGGCACGCTGATGGCCAGCACAACGGCGAACGCAACCGCCAGCCCTGCCCGGGCGCGGTGAAACGGGGCGAAGCCAAGCACCAGGAAGGTGGCGCTCGCCGCCAGGGCGATGCCCACGAGGTTGGTCAGCAGCAACAGCGCCGCGCCCCAGGCCATCGCCCCGTCGCCCCAGCCCAGGCCGATGCCGACCACGCTCAGCGGCGGCACCAGCGCCACGGCGATGGCCACGCCGGCCAGGCTCTTGGCGATTTCCTCCTTGGCGTTGGCGTAGGCGCCGGCAATACCCGACAACACCGCCACCAGCAGGTCCAGCAGGGTCGGCGACATGCGCGACTTCATCTCCAGGGTGGGGGTCTCCAGCGGCAAGGCCCAGGCCATGAGCACCGCACAGGCCAGCCCCCAGGCGACACCGATGCCCAGCGTGCGCAGGGATGTGCGCATCAGGCCCGCGTCGGTGCGCGCCATGCCCATGGCCAGCGAGATGATCGGCGACATCAGCGGTGCGAGGATCATGGCGCCGATGATCACCGGCGCGGAATTGGCGTACATGCCCCCACAGGCCAGCAGTACGCTGAGCACCATCAACATCTGGAAGGACGAGGTGGCCGCCGCGTTGTCGCGCAGGGCCACGAACAAACCGCGGTACTCCTCCTCGGAGGCGTGGTCGAACACCGGCAGCGATTGCTGCAACAACGGCCTGGCCCCCTCCTCCACGGGCACGTGATTCAGGCGCACCGTTTCCTTGCTCACCGGCTTGCCCTGTTCACCGTGCAGGGAGAGCGCCGGACCGGGTAGCAGGGACAGGCGTTCCGGCGCGACCTGCAACTCGATGTCGGAGGCGTGCACCGGCTTGCCGTCGATCAGGTATTCGGAGCCCTGCGGCGCGGTGATATGCAGGCGCGGCGTCTGCACCAGGCTCAACGAGGGCGGCAGCCGCGACAGCCTGATCTTCGTCGGCCACAACATACGCGCCAGGAAGCGCAGGTAACTGAACACGCTGCGCGGCGCCAGCGCCAGCAGTGACAGGCGCCCGTCGGCGATGCCCAGTTCCTCGGCGAAGGCGCGCTCCATCAACCTGCTCTGGGTCTGGCCGAAAGCCACCATGCCCAGCGCGGCCATGGAGATCTTGCGCTCCTTCGAGGTGGTCAGTGTGTAGTGGGTCAGGCGCATCCTGCCCAGCCCCCTGAGCGCGCCCGCGAGCAGGCTCCAGGCGGTCTGCGGCCGGTTGATGTCGCGCGGGCGCAGCGCCAGCACCTTGCCGATCACCACGGAGTTGAACACCGGTTCGCCGTTGCAGGTCAGCAGGTCGGCGCTGACCACCGGCGCGCGCCGGTAATGCGCCAGCATCTCCGCCAGGCTGCCACGCACCCCCAGGGCAGCCATGGCCTGGGGCGCCTCGGGATGCGGCAGCACGCCGACCTGCCAGCGACGCTGCAGGGCCAGCAGCGCGATTTCGCGGATGCGTTCGTCACCCAGGCATACCAGCACCCGGGCCCCGTCGGGGGCGGAATCGCGATCGCTCCAGGGCAGCAACGCTGCCGGCTGCGCGCCGCTGTCGGCTTCCCGGACGGCCCTGTCCAGGCTGTCGTCGTGCACCAGGAAGAGCGGTGGTGGCACTTCCCGGTCGCTGGCTTCCTCGGTCACTCCATGGGCTCGCTGGCGCTGAAAACGCCACTGTAACCCGAGGTATCCGGGCGTCTCAAGCGCCGCCCCGCGCCCCTCTCATCCGGCGTTGGCGACAAAGCCACCGTCCAGCGCCAGGGTGTGGCCAGCAACCCAGGCGCCGGCCCTGGAACAGAGGTAGATCGCGGTGCCGGCGGCGTCATCGGCATCGCCGAGGCGACGACGCGGCACCCTGCCGGCCACTTCCTCCTCGAAAGCCAGCATGTGTGCGGTCATCTTGCTGGGGAAAAAGCCCGGCGCGATGGCGTTGACGTTGATTCCCTCGGGCGCGAGATCCGCACCCATGTGCCGGGTGAGCTGGTGCACCGCCGCCTTGCTCGCCGAGTAGGCATAGTTGTTCATGTGCGGGTGGGTGATGCCGTTGACCGAGCCGATATTGATGACGCGCGACGGGTCCTCCATCGACGCCGCGCTGCGCAGGGCCGGCAACAGCGCCTGGGTGAGGAAGAAGATCGATTTCACGTTGAGGTCCATGGTCTTGTCCCACCCGCCCTCCGGGAATACGTCGATATCCGCCCCCCAGGTCGCGCCGGCGTTGTTGACCAGGATATCCAGCCGCGGTTCGCGCCGCGACACCTCGGTGGCGAAGGCCTGCACACCGTCCATGCTCGACAAATCGCCCGGGACGGCGATGCACTCCCCGAGCTGCGAAAGTTCGGATTCGGTCTGGCGCAACTCCTCCTCCCGGCGCGCCGTGATGTACACGCGTACTCCTGCCTCCACGAAGCCGCGCGCGATCATCGCACCGATGCCGCGCGAGCCACCGGTGACGACCGCCACCTTGCCACTGATATCGAAAAGCTTGTTCATATCCGCTCTGTCCTCATGGTCCTGCTGCAGTGTCCTCCAGCGAGCGCTGGCGGTATTCAGACGGCGCGCAACCGCACCAGCTCTTGAAGGCGTTGGAAAACGAAGCCTGGTCGGAGTAGCCCAGCAACAGGGCGATCTCGGTAATCGCCAGGCGCGGATCATCCAGGTAGCGCCGTGACTGCTGCTCACGCACGTCCTGCAACATGCGCTTGAAGCTGGAGCCGTGTTCACTCAGGCGCCGCTGCAGGGTGCGGCGTGAAATACCCATTTCCCCCGCGAGGCCGTCGATGGTGAGCCCGCCGCCGGGCAGCGCACGGCGGATGGCGGCGCGGGTGTCGCGCAGGAAGGGATCGTCGTTCCTGTCTTCGAAAAAAATACTCGCCGGCCCCGCGCAGAACTCGCTGCCCAGTTCAAAGTCCAGGTCGATCAGCTGGTAGCGCAACACCTCGCGCGGGAAGTACAGGCAGCTGAGCTGGCAGCCGAATTTCAGGTTGGGCCCGAAGGCGCGCTTCAGGCCGCGGGTGTCGTCGGGCGCCGGGTAGGAAAACTCGGCGGCACGCACCGGCACCGGCAGCGCGCAGATCGCGTTGACGATCTCCGCCGCCGAGCGCAGCATCTCGTCCACCAGCGGACGCCAGGTCGCCGTGCGCTCGTCCAGCGGGTGCCACTCGAGGCGAATGTAGTCACCCTCGGGATTGATCAGCACCCGGCCGGTATCGCCGCGCAGGCGCAGGGTGCTGGGAATCACGTTGAAGTATTCTTTCAGCGTACGACAGATGGTGGTCATGTACAGGTGAAAATTGAGGCCGCTGAAATAGATGATGTGGCCGACGTACAGCCCGAGGTCGGGGTCGCCGCTGCGCTCCACCGCCATGCGGTAGATCTCCAGGTAACTGGCCAGGGGGATGCGTTCTCCCGGGGTGCGCAGCAGGCTGGCGTCGATGCCCGCGGCGCGCAGCAGGCTGTCGGTGTCAACACCCAGCGCCGCGGCCGCCTGCACCACCGCCTTGGGGCACAGGGTGGAGACACTGCCGCCACCGAGCGGGCTCATCCGCCGGGCGCGGTCGCCGCCAGCGCCCGCAGCACCACCTGGCGCGTGTCGGCGGGGTCGATCACCGCATCGATTTCCAGGTAGGACGCCGCCTCGGAGGCCTTGCCGACCTCGTACATACGCGCCACCAGTTGCTCGAATAACGCCTCGCGGGCCGCCGGGTCGCTCTGCGCTTCCAGTTCCTTCCTGAAGCCCAGGCGCACCGCTCCCTCCAGCCCCATGCCGCCGAACTCGCCGGTGGGCCAGGAAGCGGCGTAGACCGGGCGCACGAAACTGCCCCCGGTCATGGCCATGGCGCCGAGACCGTAGCCCTTGCGCAGGAAAATCGCGATCAGCGGCACCTCCAGCTTCGCCCCGGCGAGAAACAGCGAGGACATGCGCCGCACCGCCGCCTGCTCCTCGCTGGCCGGCCCGACCATGAATCCGGGTGTATCGGTGAGCGACAGCACCGGCAGTCCGTGGGCATTGCAGACCGTGAGAAAACGCGCCGCCTTCTGCGCCGCCTCGGCGTCCACCGCGCCGCCCATCTGCTGGCAATCGCTGGCGATCAGCGCCATGGGCCTGCCCTCCATGCGCAGGAAGCCGGTTATCACCGCGCGACCATGGATACGCTGCAACTCGAGAAAGCTGCCCTCGTCGGCGAGGGTCTCGATAATACGCCGCACCGGGTAGCCCCAGCGCCGGTCCGCGGGAATCGCCTCGCGCAGGCCTTCCTGCGGGGCCGCCCGCCACTGGCGCACGGTGCCCTGAAAGTAGCCGAGCAGTTGCCTGGCCAGGCGCGTGGCGTCGGCCTCGTCCTCGGCCACGATATCCACCACGCCGTTCTTTTCCTGCATCTCGATGGGGCCGATATCCGTCGGCTCGTACTTGCCCAGACCACCGCCCTCGATCATCGCCGGGCCGGCCATGCCGATCCACGAACTGCGCGTGGCGATGTTAAAATCCGCGCAGCCGAACAGGGCCGCGTTGCCAGCGAAGCAGTAGCCGTTGTTCACCGCGATGCGCGGCACCTCGCCGCTCATCGCCGCCCAGGTATAGAACGACCGGATGTTCAGCCCGGCGATCTGCGTGGCCACGTCTGTATCGCCGGGCCGGCCGCCACCGCCCTCGGTGTACATGATCAGCGGCAGGCGCTGCTCCCGCGCCAGTTCGCACAGGCGGTCGAGTTTCTTGTGGTGGAAGTAACCCTGGGTGCCGGCGAGCACGGCGTAATCGTTGACGATGACCGCGGCGCGGCCGCGCGCCGAGCCGACCAGGCCGGCGTTGATGGTACAGGTGCCGGTAATGACGCCATCGGCGGCGGTGCTGGTCTGCAGTTCCTCGTAGTCACGCCGGCTGCGCTGGGCGGCAACCGCGAGCTGGCCGTACTCCTGGAAACTGCCGGGGTCTACCAGGTCGTCGAGATTTTCCCGTGCGCTGCGATAGCCGCGCTGGTGGCGCTTGTCGCGCGCCTCCCGGCGCTGCTCGTCCAGGGTGCGGTCGCGCCGCGCGCGCCATGCGACGAGTTCCGGTCTGCTGTCACCTTCCACCTCGCGCCTCCTGTGGCGGCCCGGCTCAGGCCTGTTCGCGGCCGCGTTGTTGTACCGCTTTGCGTCGTTCGGCAATGGCGTCGCCGGAGACGCGCCGGTTCACCGCGCCCATGACATTGCGCTCCATCACCAGGCCCGCCGCCAGGCTCATCTCCAGGCCGTCGTTCACCAGTTGTTTGTACACACGCACGGTGGCGGGCACGCAGCCGACGATGTCGCGCGCCAGTGCGCGGCACTCCTCGAGCAGGTCCCCCGCGGGCACGGTGCGACTGACCAGGCCCCACTCGGCGGCCTGGGCGGCGCCGATGAAATTGCCAGTGAAATGGGCCTCCCGCGCGCGGCTGGGACCGATGATCCGCGCCAGCTTCTGCGACAACCCCCAGCCCGGCGCCAGCCCCACGCGGGCGTGGGTGTCGGCAAAGCGCGCGGCTTCCGAGGCCAGCAGGATATCGCCCATGAGGGCCAGTTCGAAACCGCCGGTGGCGGCGACACCGTTGACACCGACGATGATCGGCCGGTCGAAGGCGGTCATGGCGGCGACGATATCGTGCGCGCCGTGGATGTCGTAGACACCCAGGCCCGCCGCGTCCCCGCTCATCGCCTTGAGGTCCAGCCCGGCGCAGAACGCGCTGCCCGCGCCGGTCAGGATCACCGCGCGCACCTGCGCATCGGCCTGCAGGTCACGAAACGCGACGCACAGGTCCTGCAGCAACTGCGGGGACAGCGCATTGCGCGCGTCAGGACGATTCAGGGTGAGAACGGCGTAGCCGTCCGTCTTCTCCAGCAGCAGCTGCGGCTCGGCCATGCTTGTACTCCCGTGCTCAGCGCCCCTTCCACACCGGCGTGCGCTTTTGCAGGAACGCCGTCATGCCCTCGGCGGCGTCCTCGCTGGTGATGCAGATATGCTGGTTGCGGGCCTCGATGGAGATCATGCTGTCCACACCCTCCTCCATGGCCACGCTCAACGTCTGCTTGGCGTAGCGCAGCGACAGCGGCGCCTTGCCGGCGATCTCCTGCGCCCAGGCCAGCGTCTCCTCGAGCAGGCTGTCCGCCGGCGACACGCGGTTGCACAGGCCCCAATCCAGGCATTTCTGCGCCGCCAGTTTCTCGCCGGTGACGATGATCTCGTAGGCGCGCTTGCGCCCCAGGGTGCGCGCCAGGTGCCAGGTGGCGCCGCCGTCCGGAATCAGGCTGATAGCGGCAAAGGCCTGGTAGAGATAGGCGTTGTCCGCCATCACCGTCAGGTCGCAGACCATGCCGTAGGCGCTGCCGATGCCGGCGCAGGCGCCGTTGATGGCGCTGATCCACGGCTTGGGCGCCTGGTAGATCTCCATCAGGCTGGGCTTGTACTCGCCGTTCAGGTCGTCCTCCACCCGCCAGTTGGCGCGGTCCTGGGGCATGTCGTTGAGATCGGCGCCGGCACTGAAGGCACGCCCCGCGCCGGTCAGCACCACGACGCGCACACTGTCGTCGTCATTGACCTCGCGCACCGCGCGCAACAGCTCGCGGCGCATGGTGTTGTCGAAGCTGTTCAACGCGTCCGGCCGGTTCAGGCTGACCACGGCGACCGCGTCGTGGCGCTCTATCGCGATGGTATCGTATTCGCTCATAGGTCTAACTCCCGTCGATTGTTCTGATATACCGGGCGCGGCATGGCGCTAGCTGTCCGTGCGCGGTTCACCTCAGGCGATGGCGCCCGAGTCGCGCAGTTGTGCCAGTTCCTGCTCGCCAAAGCCCATCGCCGCCAGCACCGCGTCGGTGTCCTGGCCGGCCTCGTGGCCGCCGTGACGCACCTCGCTGGGCGTGCGGCTGAAGCGCGGCGCCGGCGCCGGCTGGGTCATGCCGTCCAGTTCCATATAGCTGTTGCGCGCGACGTTGGCCGGGTGCTGTGGCGCATCAATGAAATTGAGCACCGGGGCGAAACACACGTCGGTGCCCTCCATGATCTCGCACCACTGGGCCTGGGTCTTGCTTTTGAACACCGCGCTGAGTTTTTCCTTCAGCTGCGGCCACCGTGCCTGGTTGTTCTGCTCGGCGAAATCCTCCTCCGGCAGGCCGGCCTTTTCCTTCAGCAGGGCGTAGAACTGCGGCTCGATGGAGCCGATGGAAATGTATTCGCCGTCGGCGCACTCGTAGGTGTCGTAGAAGTGAGCGCCGCCGTCAAGCATGTTGGACTCGCGCTCCTTCTCGTTCCACATGCCCATGGCGTGGAAGCCGTAGAACATCCACATGAGCTGCGCGGCGCCGTCGACCATGGCCGCGTCGATGACCTGGCCCTTGCCCGAGTTGGCCGTCTCCAGCAGCGCGGCCAGCACCCCGCTGACCAGCAGCATGCCGCCGCCACCGAAATCGCCCACCAGGTTCAGCGGCGGCACCGGCTTCTCACCCTTGCGGCCCATGGCATAGAGAGCGCCGGTGATGGAAATATAGTTGATGTCGTGGCCTGCGGCCTGGGCCAGCGGCCCGTCCTGGCCCCAGCCCGTCATGCGCGCGTAGACCAGCTTCGGGTTACGTTCCAGGCAAACGTCGGGACCGATACCGAGCTTCTCGCACACACCCGGCCGCATGGGGTCGATCAGCACGTCGGCATTCTCCACCATGCGCAGCAGCGTCTCGGTGCCGGCGGGATCCTTCAGGTTGAGCGCCACGGACTTCTTGCCGCGCAGGCTGACATCCTTCATCTGCGGCGCGCCGACGCTGGCGGCGCGATCTATGCGAATCACTTCCGCCCCCATGTCGGCGAGCACCATCGCTCCCATCGGCGCCGGTCCGATGCCGGCCAGCTCAATTACCGTGTAACCGTTCAGCGGCCCCATGGGCACCTCCCTTCATTGCTGGAAGCTGGCAGGCCCGCGGCAACTCCGCAACCTGACAGCTCGAAAAACCTGCGCCCGGCAACGCGATGACGCGTCGCGGGCAAAGAAAAGCCTGGGTAAAAACCGGGTAGGAATGCGCAGCGCCTGCTCAGTACACGCGCATTCCGCGCCCGGCTTTCACCAGGTATTTTCGGGCGCAGCAGCGTCCTGCTTACTTGGGCTGCATCCTGATGCCGCCGTCCATACGCACACATTCGCCGTTGATGTAATCGTTCTCCACCAACTGTTGCGCCAGCTGCGCGATCTCGTCCGCCTTGCCCAGGCGTTTCGGGTACAGGACCTGGCTGGCCAGGGGCTTGAGGAACTCCTCGATTTCCGGGGTCATCTCCTCCGCGCCGCCCATCATCAGCGGGGTGGCGATGAGCCCGGGCACGATGGTGTTGACACGAATGCCGATGACGGACAGGTCGCGGGCGATAGGCAGGGTCATGCCGACCACACCGCCCTTGGACGCCGAGTACGCTGCCTGGCCGATCTGGCCTTCGTAGGCGGCGATAGAGGCGGTGTTGATGATAACGCCGCGCCCGCCATCCGAATTCAGCGGTTCGTTGTCGGCCATTTTCTCGGCGCACAGGCGCAGCACGTTAAAGCTGCCGACCAGGTTGATCTGGATGATCATGTTGAACGCGTCCAGCGGGAACGGACCGTTCTTGCCCAGGGTGCGGATGGCGTTGCCGGTGCCGGCGAAGTTGCAGCAGATATGGATGGCGCCGAAGGCCTCCATAGTCGCGGCGATACCGGCCTGCACGGATTCCTCGCTGGTGACATTGACGTTGCAGAAGATCACGCTGTCGCCCAGTTCCTCCACCAGGGCCTGGCCCTTTTCCTCGTTCATGTCGAAGATGGCCGCCTTGGCGCCGTTGGCAACGAAACGCTTGACGGTGGCGCGGCCGAGGCCGGAGGCGCCGCCGGTGATCACCGCTACTTTGTCTTTCAGGTCCATGGATACTCTCCTTTTGCAGTTTTGTGGTTGGATGTTGTCAGTCCGGGCAACGAGTATAGGCCAGGATCCCGCTACGCGATGGCGCGGGCCGGGCGGCCTAGAAGTTGCGTGTGTTGAAAGGCGTGTAGTCCTCTCCCAGGCAGTCGCGGCTGATAATGATTTTCATCACCTCCGAACTGCCGGCATAAATAGTGGAAATTTTCGCGTCCGTATACTGCCTGCTTATCGGGTATTCGTCCATGTATCCGTGACCACCGTGCAGCTGTACACCGAGCTCCGCCACCTGCACCTGCAACTCGCTGCAGTACAGCTTGGACTTGGCCGCGTCCACCGCGGTGAGCTGGCCGGCGTTGAAGGCGCGCACCTGCTGGTCGACGTAGGTCTGGGCGATATCCAGCTGGGTGCGCATCTCGGCCATCTTGAACTGCGTGTTCTGGAACGCGGCGACGGGCTTGCCGAAGGCCTTGCGTTCCCGCACGTAGTCCCGGGTCAGGTCCCAGGACAGCTGGGCGGCGGCGAGATAGCCCGCGGCGCCGATCAGGCGTTCCTCGGCCAGCCCCTGCATCAGGTAGTAAAAGCCCTTGCCGGGCTCCCCGAGCACGTTCGCCGCCGGCACGCGCACGTCGTTGAAAAACAGCTCGGCGGTGTCCTGTGCCTTCAAACCCATCTTCTTCAGGTTGCGGCCGCGTTCGAAGCCCTGCATACCCCGCTCCACCAGGAACAGGGTCATGGCATGGGGGTTGTTCTCCGGGTCCGTCTTGGCGGCCACGATCACCAGGTCGGCATTGATGCCGTTGGAGATAAACGTCTTGGAACCGTTGAGAATCCAGTCCTCGCCGTCGCGCACCGCGTGGCTGCGCATACCCGCCAGGTCAGAGCCGGCGTCGGGCTCGGTCATGGCGATGGCCAGGATGCACTCGCCGCTGGCGCAGGCGGGCAGAAAGCGCGCACACTGCTCCTCGTTACCAAAGCGCGTGAGATACGGGCCCACCAGGCGGCTGTGCAGGGTGTTGTACCAGTCACCGGCGCGGGCGTAGCTGGTCTCCTCGATGATGATCTGCTCGAAGCGAAAGTCGGGGTCACCCATGCCGCCGTATTTCTCCTCCGGCCAGATCATCAGGAAACCCTGCTCACCCGCCCGCTGGAACGCCTCGCGGCTGACGATACCGGCCTCACGCCAGTCCTCCATATGTGGCACAATCTCCTGTGCCAGGAACTTGCGGTAAGCATCGCGGAACATGACCTGTTCTTCGGTGAATTCGCGCTGCAGCATGGGGACCTCCGGGGGAGCTGGGATGGGCGGGGCACAGTATGGTAAGCGCCCGCCTGGCCAACAATGACCGCCCCCGACAAATAAATTGACTGGAGCTTACAGGGCCTGCGGCCCTTCAGCGGTGGACGGATGCAACTGATTACGCCGGAAAACTGGGCGGTCATACACGTCGGGCTGATCTTCATGATCACCTGCACGCTGATGGTCATTGTCTACGTACTGTCCGACTCCAGCAACCCGATTCCCGGCCTGGGCCTGTACACGGTGTATTTCATGGCCGCACTGCTGGGCTGGATCGCCTACACCCTGAAACAGGTGGCGGACATCCCCATGCCGGTGGACGTGCCCTCGGTAGCCGCGATCCTCAACAGCTATCTCCTGTTCGTGGCCACCGGACAACGCGCCGGCATCAGCGGCGGCCGCTACCTGCTGGGCCTGCTCTGCCTGGGCGCCTGCCTGAGTGTATTCTTCCTCTCGCAGGAGCAGATGTTCATCGTGCATGTCAGCGCCGCCGCCGTGTTCTTTGCCTGCACCGGAGTGCTGGCGGCTGCGCGCGCCTGGCGTCGCAACAACGTCGGCGACGCCATTACCGCCGCCACCACGCTGATCATGGTCATCGGCGCGCCGCTGGCGCTGTACCAGGACCTGGCGCGCGACAACCACGAGTTGGGCCAGACCATCGCCTTCGGCGCGCACAGCTCATCCTACATCCTGATCGCCCTCGGCTTCCTGGCCAGCGTGGTGATCGAGTACCAGCAGCACCTGTCGCACCTGGCCACCGAGGATCCGCTGACCCGGCTGCTCAACCGCCGCGGCCTGGAGAACGCACTGCACATCACCCTGGCCCACGCGGCCCGGCAGCAGTTGCCAACAGCGGCTATCATGGTCGACATCGACAGGACGGCGGAAATCAATGCCAATTTCGGCCACGATGTCGGCGACCAGGTCATCCGCCGGGTGGCCGAGCAATTACAGCGCATGAGCCGCGCCAGTGACGTGGTCGCGCGCACCGACGGCGAGGAGTTCCTGCTGATCCTGCCGCACACCTCCCTGGATGCGGCGCGCAAGCTGGCCGAACGCATCCGCGAGTCGATCGCCGAGCATCCGCTGGTGATCAACGGACAGCGCATACCGGTTACCGTCAGCATGGGCGTGGCCAACGTGGTGGGCAACGTGGAACTGGACAAGTTGTCACAGGAAGCGGATCGCGCCATGTACCTGGCCAAGCGCGGCGGCAGCAATCGCGTCTCCTCGGTGGAGAGTCGGCCCATTCACCTGAGCAACAACCACGGCCCGACCTGACTGTCATGCGCGATATTTCCATTTCCGTACATTTCGTACAGGCGACCCTCAAGCACGCCGTGGCCCAGGGTCTGGACCCGGCCAGGCTGCTGCGCGACAACCGCATCTCGCCGCGCCTGTTGAAGGAGGAGAACGCGCGCATCTCCATCGAGCGCTACGCCGACCTGCAGGTCAGCATCATGCTGGCCATGCAGGACGAGTCCATGGGCTACGCCAGCCGGCGCATGCCGCCAGGCTGCTGGGCGATGATGTGCCACGCCGTGATCGGCGCGGAATTCCTCGGCCAGGCCCTGAGCCGCTACTGCCGCTTCTGGCAGCTGTTCGAGTTCGATTTCCAGCTACTGCTGGAGGACGAGACGGACACCGCGCGGGTGCAACTGCTCACCGCCGGCGACGACGGCGCCAGCGACTCCTTCATGTGCGAGATGGGCCTGTTCCAGACCCACCGCTTCGCCAGCTGGCTGGTGCAGGAACACCTGCCCATGCTGCGGGTGCAATTCAGTTTCCCACCCAGCGCGGAGGCACAGGACTACCGCCGCATGTTTCTCGCCAACCCGGTGGAGTTCGAGCAGGACGTCACCCAGATCGTCATGTCCCGGAGCCTGCTCGACAAGCCGGTGCTGCAGAACGAGGCCAGCCTGCGCCACTTCTTGCGCCACCCGGTGCTGATGATGCTCACCCAGGACTACGCGAGCAACAGCTGGACCCTGCGGGTACGGCAGATCATCCGGCGCAAACTGCTGGATATGCCCGAGCTGAACGATGTCGCCGCGGCCCTGGACGTGCATCCACAGACCCTGCGCCGCCGCCTGTCGAGCGAGGGCACAACGTTCAAGGAGCTCAAGAACCAGGTGCGCCGCGACACGGCCCTGCACTTTCTCGGCAAGCAGGGACTGTCCATCGAGGAAATCGCCCACCGCGCGGGGTTCTCCGAATCCAGCGCCTTCATCCGCGCGTTCAAGGGCTGGACCGGGGTCACCCCCTATTCCTACCGCAAAGGCCTGTAACGCGCTGCATGCGGCGCCGCGGCTGGCGGCCGCAGAGGCGCGCGGCATCGCGCGCGGCCCGCTCGCCCCATCATCCCGGCCCCATTTCCTGCCCCGGCATTGGGCACAGGCGCCAGTGTGAACTACCATTAGGGCCGTTGTACCCGATGTAAAAAGGAAGACCCTGTGCAAACCGCTGTCCGCGTCCTGGCGATCCTGGCAATCGCCTTCTACACGATACCGTTGCTCATCATCTCGCCGCTGCTGAACATCCTGCCGGCGCGCTACGTCGAGGAACACTACGGCCGCCAGCTGGACACCGAATGGGTCGTTCTCAACCCCTTCAAGCTGAGCCTGGATATCAGCCGTGCACAGCTGAGCGAGGTGGACGGCACGCCCTTCCTGGCCCTGGCCGACACCTCGGTCAACCTCTCCCTGGCCAGCCTGTGGAGGCAGGGCTTCGTGCTCGATGAGCTGCGCGTGCACGATGTCAGCTTGCGCCTGGCACACCTGGGCGAGAACGAATTCAATTTTTCCGACCTCATGCCGCCGCCCGCCGAAGAGCCGCCGGAAGACGCCGAGGCGGCTCCCCCACCGGGGGTCACGATACACCTGCTGGACGTTCACGCCGCGCGGATCGCGCTGCACGACGAGGCCCGCGACCTGCCCCTGGACAGCGAATGGACCGATCTGCAGTTCCAGGTGCGCGAGCTATCCACCGTGCGCGAGGATGGCGATCCTTTCACCTTCCACGTGCGCGGCCCGGGGGGTGGCTCCCTGCGCTGGGAGGGGGAAGTCTCCATTCCAGCCGCCCACAGCGACGGGCGCGTGGAGATCGCCGGCCTCAACCTGCATAACCTCTGGCGCCTGGCCGCGCCCTGGGTCACCTTCGAGGTACGCGCCGGCACGCTGGACCTGGGGGCCAGCTACACGCTCGACTGGTCGGGTGACCTCGGCTACGGGGTGGAGGGCGCCAGCCTGGCGCTGCACGACGTGGACCTGGCGCCGCAACAGCCCCAGGCCCTGCCCGAGACCTCCATGGCCCTGACGGGCCTGCGCATCGCCCCGGTGAACGTCGACGGCGCGGAGCAGCGCGCCAGCGTGGGCGAGATCGCCATCGACGGCCTGCAGCTGCAGGGCTGGAGCGAGGGCACCAGGGTCAGCCTGGCCGAGATGTTTACCGGTCCCGGCGACCCGAATGCGCCCGCCGCGGCGCCGGCCGTGGCAGCGGCCGACCCCAACTCGCCGGCGGTCGCCGGCGCCGCGCCGCCGCAGGACACGGCGGCGGGGACAGGCTGGCGCGCCAGTATCGACGCGGTCGCACTGCGCGACAGCGCGGTCAACTGGCGCTCGCAGTACACTGATCCGCCGCGCCTCGCGGTGACGCCGATCCAGGCCCGGATCGCGCAGCTCACCTGGCCCCTGTCCGGCGAGAGCCCCTTCACCCTGAGCCTGACGGTGAACGACCAGGCAAGCTTCAGCGTGGACGGTACGCTGGCCCTGGGCGCGGGGGACGGCGCCGTCAACTACCAGTTGCGGGGACTGCCTGTCGCCTGGGGCAACCCCAACCTCCCCGACAACCTCAACGCCTCGTTCAGCGCCGGCGAACTGGGCGTGGCGGGCGCCGTGGAACTGGCCGCCTGGGCCCCCGCGCGGGTCACCCTGGACGGGGGCTTCGCCGGCGTGGAGGCGAGCTGGAACGACTCGGGCGAGGTCTTCTCCAGCCTGCAGCGCCTGCAACTGGACGGACTGGACGTGGACCTGGCGGCGCATACCCTGGCCGCGCAAACCCTGACGATAGACCAGTACAACGGCCGCCTGCACATCTACCAGGACGGCTCCATCAACATGTCCAGGGCCTTCGCCGAGGAGTACGCCGACGAGGCGGCGCAAGTGGCGGACAACGTCGAGGAGCAGTACGGTGAGGGCGAGCCCTGGTCCTACCGGCTGCCGGCGCTGGTCATCAGTGACAGCAGTGTGGATTTCATGGACCAGTCCCTGCCCATTCCCTTCCGCACCCAGATCGGCGACGTCAACGGCCAGGTGCAGGGCATCGACAGCCGCTCCGGCGAGGCCGCCCGGGTGGAGATCAACGGCTCCGTGGCCGGCTCCGCCCCGGTCGCCCTGGCCGGCAGCGTCAACCCCTTCGCCGACCCCCTGGGCCTGGACCTGGCGCTGACTTTCGACGGCATGGACATGGCCCTGCTCAGCCCCTACTCGGCGACCTATGCCGGCTACGCCATCGACAGCGGCCTGCTCAACCTGGACCTCGAATACAAGCTGGACAGCGGCAGACTCGCCGGCAACAACCGCATCGTGCTGGACCAGTTGCAGCTCGGAGAAAAGGTCGAGAGCGACAAGGCCATCGACGTACCGCTGCAACTGGCGCTGTCGATCATGACCGACAGCCAGGGCGTGATCGACATGAAAGTGCCGGTGTCGGGCGACGTCGACGACCCGAGTTTCGCGCTCGGCAGCGTCATCGGTAAGGCCCTGGTCGGCGTCATCACCAAGGCGGTCACGGCGCCCTTCACCCTGCTCGGCAACCTGGTGGGTAGCGACGAGGACCTGCAGCACGTCGCCTTCCCCACCGGCTCCGCGCAACCGGACCAGGCGGCACGGGACAAGCTCGCCGCGCTGGGAGAGGCGCTGGCGCAACGGCCGCAGATCAAGCTGCGCATCGACGGGCGCGTCAACGCCGCGGCGGACGCCAGGCAGTTGCAACAGGACGCGCTGACCGCTGACCTGCTGCGGGACGGCCTGTCACAGCAGTCGGTGGATGACAGGGACGAGGACTGGGCGGCGGCGATCGAGCAGCGCTTCGCCGCCCTGCCCGCCGGCGAAGACACGCAGGCGCTGACCGTGCGCGACAAGCACGCGGCGCTGGCGGCCAGTTATCCTGTCGACGCCGCCCGGCTTGCCGAACTGGCCCAGGCGCGCGCGGTCGCGGTCAAGTCCTTCCTGGTGAACGAGGCGGGTATGGCGGCGGAGCGCGCGGTCATCGGCCGCGCCAGGCCGGGAGACGAGGCCAATCGTTTCAGCGGCGTGGAACTGGGTATCAACTAGTTGAGGGCGGCGACGGACGGCGCGTAAACCAGCACGTCCTGGCACTCCACGCACTGGTAACTGCCGCGCCCGCGCTGTACGCGGTTGTGCCGGGTGGTCGACAGTTCATGCACGCGGCAGGAGCAGCGGTAGGGGTGCGTGCGTTGGCGGCGTTGGGGTACGCCCTCCAGGTCCAGGTCGAAGGTCGCCTGGGGTTCGGCGCCGAAACGCCGCATCACCGACTGCCACTGGGGGCCGTGGGGCTTGATACGCCGGTCGCCGTACACCGCGTAAACGACGTAGTGGGCCACCTCGTGGGGTACGGTATCGTGCAGGTTCTCCTCGAAGTACTTGCCGAAGATCCACGGGTTGTAGCGAATCGCGCAGTGCTCGCCGTGCAGGCGGAACATACCGGCGCTGGTGCCGCGCAGGTCGAACAATACCGGGATGCGCGGGAAGTCGCGCCCAAAGATGTTTTCCGCCTGCCTGATGTAGAACGCCGTGTGCCGGCGCACCAACTGCTGCTGTTCCCTGCCGATGGGTTCTACCACGCCCCTTACCCCTCACTGCGCGCAGGCTGCGACGATCCGTCTCGCACGCCGGCCCCGACCTGCTACACTATGGCCAGCATAGCGCCAGATGCAGCCGCGCTCAATCTTCCGCGGGCTGTCAGTTCCGGCACATAAATTTGTCCTGAGCTGCCATTGCTCCCCGACCACCCACCCGACAGACTCTGGCACGGCTGAAAACGGGCGGGATCTTGCTCACTGATGAACACATTATGACAGCACAAGCACTCGACACTTCACGCCTGGGAGACTACCTGGCGCAGCACATCCCCGGCATCGAGGGACCGCTCACGGCGGAGAAATTCGCCGGTGGCCAGTCCAACCCCACCTTCAAGCTCAGCGCCGGCGGGTCACACTACGTCCTGCGGCGCAAGCCGCCGGGCGAGCTGCTCAAGTCCGCCCACGCGGTGGACCGCGAATACCGCGTGATTACCGCCCTGCGCGACACCGATGTGCCGGTGCCGGAGACCTACGTACTGTGTGAGGACGAGTCGGTCATCGGCTCCATGTTCTACGTGATGGAGTACAAGGAGGGGCGGATTTTCTGGGACCCGCAGGTGCCGGAGGTGACAGAGCGCGAGGAGCGCGCCGCGATCTACGACTCCATGAACGCGACCATGGCCGCCCTGCACAACGTCGATGTCGAAGCCGTGGGACTGGGCGATTACGGTCGCCCGGGCAACTACTTCGAGCGCCAGCTCAACCGCTGGAGCAAGCAGTACCGCGCCTCGGAGACCGAGGAGATCGCCGACATGGAAGCGCTGATGAAGTGGCTGGAAGCGCGCATGCCCGAGGACGACGGCACGCTGAGCCTGGTGCACGGCGACTACCGGCTGGACAACATGATGTTCCATCCGCAGGAGCCGCGGGTCATCGCCCTGCTCGACTGGGAGCTGTCCACCCTGGGCAACCCGCTGGCGGACCTGGCCAACCAGGTCATGGCCTGGATGCTGCCCCAGGACGGCCGCATCCGCGGGCTGGCGGGAGTGGACCGGGCGCCGCTGGGTATTCCCTCTGACGAGGAGTACATTGCCAGGTACTGCGAACGCACCGGCCGCGAACACATCGACAACTGGAATTTCTACCTGGTGTTCTCATTCTTTCGCCTGGCGGCGATTCTCCAGGGCATCGTCAAGCGCGCCCAGATCGGCACCGCCTCCAGCAGCGAGGCGCACAGCAGCACCGAGGCGGTACGCGGCCTGGCCTCGCTGGGCGTGATGCTCACCGACTGAGTGGCAGCGGGCGCGACGACACGGAAATGTACATCCACCAAACTTCAACCCACCAAAGAGGAAACAACGATGGCTGACGAAGTACTGACAGAAGTAGCCGATGGCATCATGACCGTCACCCTGAACCGCCCCGAGGCGAAGAACGCCGCCAACCGCGCGCTGGCGGAGGGCGTCGCCGCGGCGATGGACGAACTCGATAGCAACGACAGTATCCAGGTCGCCATCCTCACCGGCGCCGGAGGCACCTTTTGCTCCGGTATGGACCTGAAGGCTTTTGTCACCGGCGAGTCACCGCAGATCGAGGGCCGCGGTTTTGCAGGCCTGACCGAGAAAGGGCCGCGCAAGCCGCTGATCGCGGCGGTCGAGGGCTACGCCCTGGCCGGCGGCCTGGAGTTGGCCATCTCCTGTGACCTGATTGTCAGCGCGGACACCGCCAAATTCGGCATCCCCGAAACCAAGCGCGGCCTCGCCGCGGCGGCCGGCGGCCTGATGAAGCTGCCGCGGCAGATTCCGTCGCGCATCGCCATGGAACTGGCGCTGACCGGCGATTTCATCGACGCGGCGCGCGCCGCGGAGCTGGGACTGATCAACCACGTAGTCCCCGCCGGCACCGCGCTGGAGGCAGCCCGGGAACTGGCGGCGAAAATCGCCGCCAACGGTCCGCTGGCCGTGGCCGTGAGCAAGCAGGTCATACTGGAGTCCGCCGACTGGACGTCCGAGAATATGTGGCAGAAGCAGGGTGAACTGGTCACGCCGGTATTCACCAGCGAGGACGCCATCGAGGGCGCCACCGCCTTCGCCGAGAAACGCGCACCCAACTGGAAAGGCAAGTAAGGAGAGCAACATGAGTGAAGCCTGGATCATAGACCACTGCCGTACCCCCCGGGGCATCGGCAAGAAAGGCAAGGGCTCCCTTGCCGAGCAACATCCCCAGCACCTGGGCGCCACGGTGCTCAAGGCCATCGCCGAACGCAACGACATCGACACCTCCGAGGTCAGCGACGTCATCTTCGGAACCAGTTCGCAGCGCGGCCGGCAGTCCGGCGACCTGGCGCGCATGGCGGCCCTGGAGGCCGGCTACGACATCCGCTCCAGCGGCGTGACCCTGGACCGTTTCTGCGGCTCGGGCATCACCTCCGTGAACTTCGCGGCCATGAGCATCATGTCCGGCACCGAGGACCTGGTGGTCGCCGGCGGCGCGGAGATGATGTCCACCTACGGTGAAGACGGCAATACACCGGCGGCCTTCATGGACAACGGCAACCTCGCGCTGCGTGCGCTGCACCCGCAGTCCAACCAGGGCGTGTGCGCCGACGCCATCGCCAGCATGGAAGGCATCGACCGCGAGGCGGTGGACGCGCTGGCCCTGGAGTCGCAGAAGCGCGCAGCCAACGCCATCAACAACGGCTACTTCGACAAGTCGCTGGTGCCGGTGTACTCCGTTGACGGCAGCCTGGCGCTGGACAAGGAGGAGTTCCCGCGCCCGCAGACCACGGCGGAAGCCCTGGCCGGCCTGCAGCCCTCCTTCGCGGCCATCGCCGACTACCCGCTGGACGAGGAAGGCACGACCTACCGCGGCCTCATCCAGCAGAAGTACCCGGGCCTGGAGATCACCCATATACACCACGCCGGCAACTCCTCCGGCGTCGTCGACGGCGCTGGCGCCATACTGCTGGCCTCGCCGGAGTACGCCAGGGCGCACGGGCTCAAGCCGCGCGCGAAGATTCGCGCCATGTGCAACATGGGCGACTGCCCGACGCTGATGCTCAACGCTCCCGTTCCCGCGGCACGCAAGGTGCTGGAAAAAGCCGGGCTGAGCACGGACGACATCGACCTGTTCGAGATCAACGAGGCCTTCGCCGTGGTCGCGGAGAAATTCATCCGCGACCTGCAACTGGACCGCGACAAGGTGAACGTCAACGGCGGCGCCATGGCGCTGGGTCACCCGATTGGCGCCACCGGCTCGCTGCTCATCGGCACCGTGCTGGACGAGCTGGAGCGCCGCGACCAGACCCTGGGCCTGGTCACCATGTGCGCCGCCGGCGGCATGGCTCCGGCTATTGTGATCGAGCGGATCTGACAGACGTGCCGACGCCTGGCCCTTCCCGTGTGCCGCAGCGCGCGCACACGGGATGCGGCGGGTGTCTGCGTCTTCTTGACCGGGGGCGGGCCTAGGCCCGCCCCCGTGCTTTGCGTTTGCTGTGCCCGTTCCATTCCTGCCGCCAATGCAACTGTTCCTGGGCGACCTCTGGCTGCGCCTGAGACGCTACGACCAGGCACAGGCCTGTTACGTGCGCGCCCTGAACGGCCGGGCGAGCGGCCTGCGGCTGTGCAGGACACACGCCGGGCTGGCGCAGACCGAATTCCAGCGCGGTCACTTCCTCAATGCCCGCCACTACGCGCGGCTCTGTCTCGAACAGGTCGCCTCCGGCGAAATCCCCGAGGATGCGCCGGGCATCGAAACGCTGCTGGAACGGGTCGTCTGGCACTATGAAGCCAGCCACAGGGAAGCCCTCGAGGCGCGCCGACGGCGCGCCGATACACACATTCGGTAATCATCAATCGCGCCTGGCACGCGACTCGAAAGGCACAATCATGAGTGAATTCAGCGACACATCCCTGCAATACCAGGCGCGACTGGGCGCCTTCATGGACGAGCATATCTACCCACGCGAGCGCGAATACGCCGAGGCGCTGCACCGCGCCGAGGATCGCTTCGCCCCCCTGCCCATCATGGACGAGCTAAAGGACAAGGCGAAAGCCGCCGGCCTGTGGAACCTGTTCATCCCGCCCTCGCTGGCGCAGTTTGCCGAACACGACGGCCTGAGCAACGTCGACTACGCACCGCTGGCCGAGATGATGGGCCGGGTGTTGTGGTCGCCCGAGGTGTTCAACTGCAACGCGCCGGACACGGGCAACATGGAAGTGTTCATGAAGTACGGCACAGCAGAACAACAGGAGCGCTGGCTGCAACCGCTGCTGGCCGGCGAGATCCGCTCCTCCTACGCCATGACCGAGCCGCAGGTGGCCTCCTCCGACGCCACCAATGTCGAGCTGAGCATCGAGCGCGACGGCGACGAGTGGGTCCTCAACGGGCGCAAGTGGTTTATCACCAACGCCATGTACCAGCGCACCAGGATCTTTATCGTCATGGGCAAGTCCGACCCGCACAACGAAAACCGCCACAAGCAGCAGAGCCAGGTGCTGGTGCCCCGTGAGACGCCGGGGCTGGAGGTGGTGCGGCCGCTGACCACCCTGGGCTACGACGACGCCCCCATCGGCCACGCCGAACTGCGCTTCGACAACGTGCGCGTACCCGCAGACCACATCCTGCTCGGCCCCGGCCGCGGCTTCGAGATCGCCCAGGGGCGCCTCGGCCCCGGGCGCATACACCACTGCATGCGACTGATCGGCGCGGCGCAGCGTTCACTGGAACTGGCGTGCAGACGCGTGGCCTCGCGCAGCACTTTCGGCCGCACCCTCGGCCAGCACCAGTCGGTGCGCGAGGACATCGCGCGTTGTTTCTCGGAGATCGAGATGATGCGCCTGCTGGTACTCAAGACCTGCAGGCGCATGGACGAGGTCGGCGCCAAGGAGGCGATGGACATGATCGCCGCGAGCAAGACCAGTGTGCCGATCATGGCGCAGACGGTCATCGACCGCTGCATGCAGATGCACGGCGCCGGCGGGTTGACCGAGGACTACCCCATGGCCGAGGCCTTCAACTACGCTCGCTGGTGCCGCCAGGCGGACGGCCCGGACCAGGTGCACCAGATGGCGCTGGGCAAGCAGATCATCGCGCGCTACGCCTGACCCGGCCGTTTGCGCCAGCGCGGGCGGCAGCGCGCTCAGCGCGCCGCGGCGCGGTCCAGCCCCTCGCGCAGGCGACCGGCCCAGTAACGCAGGGCGCGGTCGGCGTCGGCGCGATTGGTCACACTGTTGGTCCACTCCAGGCGCCCGGTATCCATGCCGCGGCGCCTGTCCACCACGCGCACCAGCGTCTCGCCGGTGGTGCCGTCGGCGATTTCCAGGAACAGCGTCGCCTCGCCGGCCGAGGTGGTATAGGTGCGGCTGATGCCCGGACTCATCACGTCCGGCGCGGCCACGTCCAGGTTGATGATGCCGGGCTTGAGCACCAGCACCGCCTCGCCATCGCTGAACGAGTCCACCAGTTGGTAGGCGGGGTCCTGCTGCAACGCCTCGCGGAAGTATTTGTCGCAATCCGCGGCCAGCGCATCCCTGATGCGGTCCACGTCTTTCTGCGTGACCCGGCTGGAGAGGCTGATGCGGTCGCGGTTCTGGTCGCGCAGCCAGTTCTTGCGGAAGGCCACGCTACAGTCGTCCAGGCCGAAGCCTTCGTAGTCCGCCAGCGACGCCCCCGGCTTGACGTAGACCTGTTGCAGGCCGGCTTCCGGGCGCAGTTCCAGCCCGTCGTGGGAGACCTGTGGCGGCGGGTTGACGGCGCAGCCGTACAGCAGGACCGCTGCACAGGCCGCGACAGTGCGCCATACGCTGTTCTTCATACTCGTGTCCCTGTTGCCAAATCCTCAGGCAATACTAGCCGAACGGCGCCCGAATACCAGCCGCGGCGCGCGCCCGCCGCGCAACCGCCGCGCGCAGGCGCCTCGACGACGGCCTCCCACGCGCAAACGCGTTGCCGGGTCATCACCAGGCGGTCAATTTGCATCATCTGCAGGCGATTGGTGGTAGTCCCCCAGGGCGTTGCTAGCATGACCTCAGGGCACGGATGCCCGGGAGACTTCAAGGATGAAATTTTCTGTCATGGCGGGCGGCCTGTCCGCACTGCTCATATACCCTGGTAGCGCAACCCTGGTCCTGGCGGCGGCCATTCCCGACCTGGGCCCGCAGTACCGGATACCCGACGCCAATGTGAGCACCTCCTACGGCAACACCCTCGAGGAGGTCCTCTCGGTCTGGTGGCAAAAATACCGGATTCGCTGGGACGTAGAGCCCTACGGACCGCTGGAATGCAGCTACTACATAACGGAAGAAACCAGCGGCGTGTTCGACCGCCTGGGGCGGGTTCGCCTCGAGGGCGACTGTCACGGCAGCAACCCGATCTACGGTACGCCATCCTGCCCGGCGGGGTTCGATCTGCAGGACGACCTGTGCATCGAAAACGAGGAGCCGATGGAGGACAAGGAAGTCCCCGACGAGTGCACCTCCACCGGCCACCCGGTGAACTACAGCACCGGCAACAAGCACCTGGCGGAGACGGACATCGCGCCGCTGGGTGCGCGAGCATTCGGCCTGTCACGCAGCTGGAACAGTTTCGACCGGACCTGGCGCTTCCAGTACAGCCAGTACCTGCAGGTGCGCGAAACATCGCTGCGTGTCGCCAGTGTCCACCGGGAAACCGGCAGCGTCGCGCGCTTTACCGATATCGACGGCGTGTGGACGGCGCAGCCCGGCGTGCAGGAAACGCTTGAGGAGATCGACAACCAGTGGCTGTTCACCCTCCCGTCCGGGCGCAGGGAATGGTTTGACGACAGGGGCAACCTGGTGCGTATCGAACGCACCGACGGTCGCGTCCTGACACTGGCCAGCGCGCACAGCTCACGCGTCATCGTCAAGGATGAGTACGGCAACCGCATCGGCCTGGTCAGGGACGCGAACGGCCGCCCGCTGCGGGCCTACGAGGTGGACACAGACCGCTACAACGTGCGCTATGCCTACAACGCCGACGGCAACCTGGAATTCGTCTCCTATCCCGACTCGACTCCCGACACCGCGGGCGACAACCCCTTCGGCGAGGACAACCCCTATCGCCAGTACCACTATGAAAGCCCTGTCGATGCCGATCTGCTCACCGGCGTAACCGACGAGAACGGCGTGCGCCACAGGACCATCGAGTACGATGCCGAGGGACGCGCGACCAGCAGCGGCCTGGGGGACGGCAGCCTCGAGGGCAGCACGCTGGACTACAGCGACCTGCTGGATGCCTCCGACCCGCGCACCCGGGTTACCAATGCGCTGGGCAAGGACACCGTCTACCACTTCGCGACTGTCGCCGGGCTACGCCGCGTGATCGCCGTGGAGGGCCTGGCTTCGGCCAATTGCCTGGCCGACACCCAGTCCCGGGAGTATGACACCGAAACCGGCTGGCTGCTGTCAGAGGTCGACAGGGGCGGGGCGCAGACCACCTACGCGTACTACACCGATGCGGCGCGCTACGGCCTGTTGCAACAGCGCACGGAGGCGGCCGGCACCGCGCGGGAACGGGTGTTCCAGTACGACTGGGATGTGCACAGCCGGCGGCTTGTCGAGCACACGCTGCTGGGCGAGTACCGCCGCGGCTACGACTACGACAGCGCCGGCCGTCCGCTGGCCATCACCCTCACCGACCTGAGCAGCGACAGTGTGCCCTACGGCACCAACGGGCGGCAGCGCAGATGGACGTTCCAGTACACGTTCTTCGACCCGGACGAGATGACAAAGGTGGAGTCCGTCACCATTGACGGCCCGCGCACCGATGTCGACGACTGGACGGTCTCGCGCTTTTCCCAACAGGGCTTCCTCGTGGAACAGGTGAACGCCCTGGGGCACAGCGTCAGCTACCTGTTGCACAACGAGCGCGGCCAGCCGGGCCGGGTGATCGACGCCAACGGCGTGGAAACCCGGCTGTACTACACCCCCCGGGGCATGCTCGAGCGCACTGAAGTCGAGAACGGGGCCAGCGACGTGCAGACGCGTTTCATGCGCGATGCGGGCAATTACCTGCGCACCGTCGTGCAGGCAGACAATTCTCTGGAAGTCTACAATTACAACGCGGCCGGCCACCTGACGGGCATTATCAACAATGTCGCGGAGCAGATGGCGTTCACGCTGGACAAGTCGGGCAATCCGCTGCTCGTCGAGGTGCTGGACGCCGATTTCAATGTCGTGCGCGACCTGCAGTTCGCATACGACGAGAAAGGCAGGCTGCTGCGGGAGACGGGCTCGCACGGGCAGGTCACGGGTTTCGGCTACGACGCCAACGGCAATCTCACGTCCATTGCCACCGGCCCCGGCCAGGTCTTCAGCCGGAACTACGATGAGCTGGATCACCTCGCGGGCCTGGGCTACCCCGACGCCACCAGCGCGATTTTCAGCGCGGACCCGCAGGGTCGCTTCTCACGGGTCGAGGACCAGCGCGGGCTCGCCACCGTCTATCACCAAGACGGTCTTGGCAACCTGAAACAGGTAGCGAGTCCGGATAGCGGAACCACCAGCTACACCTACGACGCGGCCGGCAACCGCCTGGGGATGATCGACGGCCGGGGCGTGGAAACCCGCTACACCTACGACGCCCTGAACCGGCTGACTGGCGTCACCTACCCCACCGAGCCAGAGAAGAACATCAGCTACCTTTACGACACGAGCTCGGGCTGTTCGTTCTGCGTGGGCAGGCTGGCGGAGATCATCGACAGCAGCGGCGCCACCGGCTTCGCGTACGACTTCGCCGGCCGCGTCATCCGGCGAGACCAGGCGGTCACCCTGCCCGGCCAGTCCAGTGTAACGCTGAGCACGCACTTCGAGTACGACAGCGTCGGCAGGCTCCTGCGAATGGTCTATCCCGGTGGCGCCAGTGTCGAGTATGTCCGCGACTCGGTGGGCCGGGTCAGCGATGTCTACCGGCGCAGCGGTCCCTCCGCCGCTGCCGAGCCCATGGGCAGCGGTGTGGCGTACCAGCCCTTCGGTCCCGCGAATACACTGACCTACGGCAACGGCCTGACGCTGGCGCGGACGTTTGACGCCGACGGCCGCCTGGTGCGCCATACCGCGGGCGACCGGCTGGACCTGAGCTACACCTGGGACGCGGCCGGCAACCTGTGGCGCATCGACAACCTCGCCTCGCCCGGTCGCAGCGAACAGTTCAGCTACGACCTGCTCAATCGGCTGATGGGCGCCAGCGGGCTCTACGGCGATATCGCGTACAGCTACGACGCGGCCGGCAATCGCACCAGCCGGACTGTTGTGCGCAACAGCGGGACAACCCAGGAGAGCTACTCCTATGCCCCCGACAGCAACCGGCTGCAATCAATCGACATTACTCGCAACGGCGTCCCGCAACAACGGGGCTTCAGCTATGACGACAACGGCAACCTGGTAGAGGAACGGCGTGCAGACGGCAGTTTCCTGCGGCCTTCCTACGACGCCAGCAATCGCATGGACGGCGTTAGCCCCTGACAGGAGGAATCAATGTGAATACCAGACTTACGCTAGGCCTTGCGACAATCGGGTCACTCTTGCTCGCCGGCTGCCGTATCGATGTCGAGGTGCTGGGCGAAGGCTCGGTCAGCAGTCCGGCCGGCAGCTTCGACTGTTCGCACGAGGGCGGTGACTGCACGGAATCCTACTCCGCGCCCGGCACGGAAATCCTTACCGCCAGTGCCGCGCAGGACTATTACTTCAGCCGCTGGAAAGGCTGCGAATACCGCGACATCACCTCCTGCGAGACCACGATCAGCCAGGATGCGGTCGACAATGACAGGCAATGGACGATAACCGCGGAGTTTCGCCCCACCCACCCGGCGGTACAGGCGGCAAACTATACCTACAATGCACTGGGCCAGCGCATCACCAAGACCGTGGACGGCGTCACCACGATCTTCCAGTACGACCTCGACGGCAAGCTCATCGCGGAACTGGACAGCAGCGGCCAGCCTTTGCGCGAGCATATCCACCTCGACCGGGAACCCATCGCGATGATCGCGCACAACGCCGATAACACCACCAGCAGCTACTACGTTCACAATGACCACCTCGGCAGCCCCGCCCTGCTCACGGACCAGCAGGGCGACATCCGCTGGGACCGCAGCGAAACGCCCTTCGGAGAGACCTACATCAACTACGCGGAGGTGGAGTACAACCAGCGTTTTCCGGGGCAGTACCATGATGGGGAAAGTGGGCTGAGCTATAATCACTTTCGTAGCTTTAACCCTGGCATTGGCCGGTACATACAAAGCGATCCTGTCGGATTGATTGCCGGGCTGAATACCTACGCGTATGTAAACTCGAATCCGATCAGTTTTTTTGACCCGGATGGACTACGCAAAATGGGTCAACCAGGGGTGCCAGACAACGATGGACTATCTCGCGCAGTCGGAGAAACCAGTCTGAACATTGCCTTGGGGCCGTTGAGTATAAACTTTGGTCCAGACGGCATTACCTTTCCGGCGAATCTAATACCCAGCCTGGGGGTAACGGCACAGGTTTCCCGGAAACCTTGCGGCGAGGTCGATGGGGGTGATGAATTCGCAGGAGGTCTGAATCTCTTTGGAAACGGTTTAACTGTTGATGAGCAAGGAAACGGAACGCTTTCCATCGGTTTCGAGCTTGGGTGGCCAGTATCCATCACAGCCACCCCAAACAATGTAACCCCCGGGCCCGAACGCGCCTGCGCAGGCAGGCCGTGCAGAAGGTGAGAGGTCGCCATCGACGGTATGGTCGGACATTGAAATGAGCACAGATGAACTCCTGACGCTAGGCGTGTTTGCACTCATCTCCATCAATATCGCAATGTATATCCAGGGCATTCGGCTTGCTAAAGCTTTCAAACAACATGCCCCCGAAATTTTTGAAAGCGCAGGGCAGCCCACATTTTACTACTTCGGCATCGCTGAATACCGCCTGCTACTTCGCTTTGTAATTTTCCAAAACTACGCTGGAAATCATATCCCTTCTTGCCTGCAGAGTAGTATCCGTGGTTACAAGCACGTGCTGGGTCTTAACGTGACATCAGTCGTGGTCTTTATTATTTTACTTCAGGTTTACTGAACTGATCGCGATAAGCAAGGTTACTTCTACAGCAAAGCCACACAGGCAAGAAGTAGTCGTCGATGACTCAACGGGCCAAGAAACGTCAGGCCCATCGAGTGAACCCTGGCATCAAGCCGCCTCCCGTCCCGCCGGCGCTTTCTTCTTCGCTGCAGGTTTCCTCGCCGCTGGTTTCTTCGCCGTTGTCTTCCTCACGACTTTTTTCTTCACCACTCTCTTCTTCGCGGGCCTGCGCGGCTTGTCGGAATACACCTCGTGCTCGCGCAGCGCCGCACGATCCGCACGGTTCGGCGCCGGCCTGCGCCGTGAAGCACGCGGCTTGCGGTACTCCGAGTCCTCGGGTCGCAGGTCGCCCTGTTCGAAGCGCAGCAGGATCTCTTCCATGGTGCGGCTGATCTTGGTGCAGGTGCGAATCGCCTCGATGCGCGGATAGGTGGAGCGCTCGCCGTTCTGCATCAATTCGAGCAAGTCCTTCTCGGACAGTTGCGAAAGGATTTTCGTCGGGTTGTACCAGTTGAAGCTGGGCACGATGTTAATGTCCCCGGAGTAGTTCTGGTCCATCAGCGCGTGCACGCTGCTTACCGCCATATTGAAGCGCGGCCAGGTTTCGTTGCGTTTCTGCACCATGGCGCGGTAGAAGTTAAGCACTTCCTTGCCCAGGCCGATGCCCAGGCCACCGAGGGCCTTGACGATAGGGCTGTGCGAACCGTGTCGCTTGAGGAAAGGAATGGCGATGGGGTTTACCATGCTCACAATATAGTGGTTGCTGCTGTACAGGCGCTGCAGGCGCTTGGCGGGCAGGTCATCGGCTATGGAACCGTCCACCCAGCGCCGCGAGGGCAGGTAGGGCTGCGACTCGCCGTGCACGTTCTTGGCCATCAGCATTACCGGCGGGAACACGCCGGGCACGGCGCAGGAGGCCATGACCGCCGAGCGCACATACACGTTGGGTGAGGTGATGGCGTTGAGCAGGCGCGAGCGCTGGTGCAGTTCCGCCGGCGCCACGGGGATGCTGATCTGGCGGCCGGTTTTCTCGTAGGCCTCCTGGAAGGTCATGTCCGGCACCAGCCGGGCCACCAGTTTTTCCAGGTCGGAGACATCGATCTGCGGGTTGGCGCCAAAGAACATACGCGAGAAGGCGCTGGCCTCCTTTTCCGCCTCGAACACCAGGTGGCGCGGGTCGTAAAACTTCTCCAGTTCGGTATCGGAGTGGGTGCCGAGCACGCCGGCGACGATGGAGCCGGCGCTGGAGCCGGAAATCACCCGCGGCAGCAGGTCCTGCTCCAGCATGGCCTTGACCACGCCCAGGTGATAGAAGCCGAGCACGCCGCCGCCACTGAGCATCAGGGCCGAACGGCCGAAGCAGACGTTGGCGCGGTAGAAGAAATCCATTTTCTCCTGCACGTCGATCTCGTCGGAATCCAGTTCCGCCAGGAAGCGCAGCGCGTCATCCACCTCGTCGATGTACTGCTCGATCAGCCGCTTGGTGCCGAACCTGGCGCGGGTATACAGGCCGTGACTGCCCATGCCGGCCATGTTGCCGTGGATACCCTCGTTCAGCGTGAATAGCAGGCCCTGGTGGTCGTGCCGGGCGCGCAGGCTGCGAATACGGTCCAGGCGCAGGCGAATCTCGGTGTAGTCGTACTGGCTGGTCTGGTCCACCTCGCGCCAGCGCTTCTGCCCGCTGGCGGCGTCGTGCGCCTGTGCCGCCTCCGCCCATTCCTCGTAGGAGCCGGCCTCCTCCATCTGTTTTTCCAACTGGCCGAGCTTGCGCGCCTTGATCACTGCATACCTCTTTCCGCATCCAACCGGGAGCTAAAAACCTAGCATATGCCAATTACAGCATCAGTCACAGGGGTTTGTGGGATAAAGAGCCCTATCCCCTTGATTTACATCGGGTTTGGCTGACAATTCAACGATTTCGGCTGTTCCGGGCAAGCTTTTGGCAGTTTTTCGCCACGAAGCGGCCTGCCTATTACAAAGCCCCGGCAAAGCCCCTACAATGCGGTAAAAATTCGCGGGGCCGACGGGCGGCGGCGTCGCGGCAAGCAACAGAACCGCCTGTTACAGCAAGGGGCCCCCGGTGCGCGCTTACCTTTACGTCGTCTTACTCCTGGTTATTATCTTCGGGGGCATTGCCGGCTACCTGTACAACAAGTACTCCACCCTGGCGGCCACGGACTTTACCCCCCCTCCCATCACCATTACCGCCGCCACGGCCAGGAATGCCGTCTGGCCCACGCGACTGGAGTCGGTGGGCACCATTCGCGCCGCGCGCGGGGTGGAGCTCAGCGCCGAGACCAGCGGTGAGGTCATCGAGGTGGCGGTGCGCGACGGCGAACAGGTCGTGGCCGGACAGCTGCTGGTCACCCTCAACGACAAGGTGGAACAGGCCAGTTTCAAACGCCAGCAGGCCAATCTAACGCTGGCGCGACTGCTGTACGAACGCGATGCCAGCCTGGTCAAGCAAAAGTCGATCCCGCAAAGCCAGTACGACCGCTCCCAGGCAGACCTGGACAGCGCCATCGCCAGCCTGGCGGAGATCGAGGCGCGCCTGGATGACAAGCGTATCGTCGCGCCCTTCGCCGGCACGGCGGGAATCATCCGCGTCAAGGTCGGCGACTACGTGGAAAGCGGCACGCCCATCACCACGCTGCAGGACCTGGACAACCTGGAAGTAGACTTCTCCGTGCCGGCGCGCCACTTCCCCTCCCTGCGGCCGGGCCTGGGCATCGCGCTGTACACCGACGCCTTCCCGAACCGCGAGTTCTCCGCCACCCTGCAGGCGCTGGACGCCAAGGTGGACTCCGGCACCCGCAACCTGCTGCTGCGCGCGCGGGTGGACGACAGCCAGGGGCTGCTGCCAGGCATGTTTGCGCGCCTGGTGGTCGACCTCGACCAGCCCCGCGACGTGGTCACCGTACCGGAAACGGCAGTGGCGCATTCCCTGCACGGCAACACCGTATGGGTCATCCTGCAGGGGCTGGGGGAGACCACCGTACAGCCCAGGGTGGTGGAAACCGGCATCTCGCGCGACGGCGAGATCGCCATCACCAGCGGCCTGCGCGGCGGCGAGTGGATCGTCACCGCCGGCCAGAACAAGCTGCACCGCGGCGCGCGGGTGGTGCTCGACCCGGATTCGGACTTCTAGATGACCGCCTTTACCGATCACTTCATCCAGCGCCCGGTGCTCGCCATCGTGGTCAGCAGCCTGCTGCTGTTGCTGGGCAGCACCGCCCTGTCCCGCATCAGCGTGCGCGAATTCCCGGAGCTGGAACGCAGCGTCATCTATATCGACACCATCTATTCGGGCGCCAGCGCGCGCACCGTGCAGGGCTTCGTCACCACGCCGCTGCAGATCAGTATCGCCGGGGCGCGCGGCGTCGAATACATGACCTCCACCAGCGACCCCGGTCACTCCTCCATCGAGGTGCACGTGCGCCTGGGCGAGGATTCCAGCGCCGTGCTCACCGAGGTGATCGCCAAGGTCAACGAGGCGCGCGGCGACCTGCCGCGTGAAATAGAGGACCCGGTCATTTCCAACGCCAGCGGCGGCGACGCCATGATGTACCTGGCGTTCTACAGTGACCAGATGACGCCCTACCAGATCACGGACTACCTGCTGCGCACCGTGCAGCCGGAACTGGCCACGCTGGAGGGCGTCGGCCGGGTGCGCATTTTCGGGCACTACCTGGCCATGCGGGTATGGCTGGACCCGGTGCGCATGGCGGCCTACGGCGTCACCGCCACCGACGTCAGCGCCGCGATCGAGCGCGACAACTACATCGCCACCTCCGGCGCTACCGAGGGCAACCTGGTGCGCGCCACGGTGGATGCCCGCACCGACATGCAATCGGCCGCGGAGTTCGAAGACATGGTGGTGCGCCAGGTCGGCGAGGAGCGAGTGCGCCTGGGCGACGTCGCCGATGTGGAGCTGTCGGCAGAGACCAACCAGTTGAAGACCCTGTCCAGCGGCCGCGACGCCGTGTTCATGTCGGTCACCCCAACCCCCGACGCCAACCCGCTGGACGTATCGCGCACCGTGCATGCCGCACTGCCGCGCATCGGCGACAACCTGCCCGCCGACCTCGAGTTGTTCCTGGACTGGGACGGCAGCGTGGTCATCGACGAGGCGCTCAAGGAGGTGGTCAAGACACTGCTGGAGGCGGCGCTGATCGTCATCCTGGTGATCTACCTGTTCCTCGGTTCACTGCGCGTGGTGCTGATTCCACTGGTGGCGATCCCGCTGTCGCTGATCGGTTCGGCCTTCCTCATCCTGTTGATGGGCTTTTCCCTGAACCTGCTGACCCTGCTCGCCATGGTCATCGCCATCGGGCTGGTGGTGGACGATGCGATCGTCGTGGTGGAGAACGTGCACCGCCATATCGAGATGGGCACGCGCCCCCTGGACGCCGCCCTCAAGGGCGCGCGCGAGGTGGCCATGCCGGTGGTCGCCATGACCCTTACCCTTGCGGCGGTCTACGCGCCCATCGCTTTCATCGGCGGCCTCACCGGCGCCCTGTTCAGCGAGTTCGCCCTGACCCTGGCCGGGGCGGTGCTGGTGTCGGGTGTCGTCGCCCTCACTCTCAGCCCCATGATGTGCTCGCGGGTGCTCAAGGACAGCGAACACCAGGGCGGTTTCGCCGACTGGCTGGACGCGCGCTTCAACTGGCTCACCGCGCGCTACCGCAACCTGCTCGACGCCTGCCTGTCGAACCGCGGTGCGGTGGTCCTGTTCGCCGCCGTCATCGTCGGCAGCCTGCCGCTGCTGTTCATGCTCTCCCAACAGGAACTGGCCCCGGAGGAAGACACCGGCGGCGTCTATGTCACCGGCAACGCGCCGCGCTACGCGAACGTGGACTATATCAATCATTTTCTCGGCGAGGTGGTGGACATCTGGAAGGAGATTCCCGAGTTCAGTCACTCCTGGCAGGTGATCTTCCCCTCCAACAATTTCGGCGGCATCACACTGCACCCCTGGTCCGAGCGCGAGCGCACGCAGCAGGAGGTACAGGCGGAGTTCCAGAAAAAGCTCAACGGCGTGGCCGGCATGGAGGTCTTCTCCTTCGGCACGCCTCCCCTGCCCGGCTCGGACGCGGGCCTGCCGGTCAGTTTCGTCGTCGCCTCCACCGCGGACTATCGCGAGGTCGTGGAGGTGGGCGAGCAACTGGTGACGGCGGCGCGGGAATCCGGGCTGTTCATCTTCGTAACCCAGACCCTGGACTTCAATCGCCCGGAGATCGGCGTGAATATCGATCGCCAGCGCGCCGCGCGCCTGGGGATTTCCATGCGCGATATCGGCCACACCCTGTCGGTCATGCTCGGCGAGGCCGAGATCAACCGCTTCAACCTGCAGGGCCGCTCCTACAAGGTCATCCCCCAGGCGGACCGGGGCTTCCGCCTGACCAAGGAGGAACTGGAGAAGTACTACCTGCGCACCGAGAGCAACGAACTGGTGCCGATGTCCACGGTCATTTCACTGGACGCGAGCATCGAGCCGAACGAACTGACCCAGTACCAACAGCTCAACAGCACGGTGATCCAGGGCATCATGATGCCGCCCAACAGCCTCGGCACCGGGTTGGGGTTCCTGCGCGACAAGCTCCAGGAGGTCGCACCGCGCGGTTTCCGCGACGGCTACACCGGCGCCTCACACCGTTTCATGCAGGAGAGCGCCTCCTTCCCCATCCTGTTCTCCCTCTCCATCATGCTGATCTTTTTGGTGCTGGCAGCGCAGTTCGACAGTTTCCGCGACCCCTTCGTGGTGCTGCTGAGCGTGCCCTTATCCATCTTCGGCGCGGTGGTGCCCATGGCGCTGGGCTTCACCACGCTTAACATCTACACACAGATCGGGTTGCTGACGCTGATCGGCCTGATCAGCAAGCACGGGATTTTGATCGTGGAGTTCGCCAACAAGCTGACCCTCCTGGGACTGGAGCGACGCGACGCGGTGCTGCAGGCCGCGTCGCTGCGCCTGCGACCGATCCTGATGACGACCTTCGCCACGGTGCTGGGCGTGTGGCCCCTGGTCACGGCGAGCGGCCCGGGGGCCAACAGCCGCTTCAGCATCGGCCTGATGATCACCGCCGGCATGCTGGTGGGCACGCTGTTTACCCTGTTCGTGGTGCCGGCGTTCTACCTGCGCTTCCGCGAACAGCCGGCGCGCGATGAGGATGCGCTGGACGAGGCGCCGGACGCCCCCCTGCCGGCTTCCAGCTGAACGCCGCGCGGCGCGGCAGCCGGCTTAGTCCGGCCCGGGCCCTTCGTCCGCCCGCGCCGCACCGCGGTACTCCTCCACCAGTCGCCGCTTGTACAACTTGCCGTTGTCCATGCGCGGCAGCTTCTCGTGGAAGTCCAGGCTGCGCGGCATTTTCACGTGTGAGATGCGCTCGCGCAGCCACTCGAGGATCTCGATAGCGGTTTCGTCGGTGGCGTCGGCCCAGTTCATGGGCTGGACCACCGCCTTGACTTCCTCGCCGAACTCCTCGTTCGGAATGCCGAACACCGCCACGTCGGCGATCTTGTCGTGACTTACCAGCACGTTCTCGATCTCCTGGGGATAGATATTGCCCCCGCCGCTGATGATCATGAAGTTCTTGCGGTCGGTGAGGTAGAGATAGCCGTCCTTATCCACGTAGCCGACATCCCCGCAGGTGGCCCAGCCGCGCCCGTCGTAGGCCTGCGCCGTCTTGTCGGGCTCGTTGTAGTATTCGAAGGCGATATGATCGCCACCGAAGTACACGGTGCCGGTCTCCCCCGGCGGCAGCTCGTTGCCGTCATCATCGACGATGTGCACCTCGCCCAGCAGGGCGACCCCCACCGAACCCTTGTGCGTCAGCCAGTTCGGGGAGTCGATCATGGTGAAACCGATGCCTTCACTGGCTGAGTAGTACTCCATGATCACCGGCCCCCACCACTCGATCATCTTTTCCTTGACCTCGATCGGACAGGGAGCGGCTGCATGGATGGCGTACTGCATGGAACTGACATCGTAGGCCTGGCGCACCTCCTGTGGCAGCTTGAGCATGCGGATGAACATGATCGGCACCCACTGGCTGTGGGTGACCCGGTGCTCCTCGATGAGTTTCAGCGCCTGCTCCGGGTCGAACTTTTCCATGACCACCACCGTGCCGCCCAGGTACAGCGCGCCCATGCAGTAGTGTAGCGGCGCGGCGTGGTACAGCGGCGCGGGGGACAGGTAGACGGTCTCATCACTGAAGCCGAACACCACGCCGATGAGCTGCGCCACGCCCGGGGGCGCATCCCAGCTGTCATCCGCCGGCCGCGCGAACACCCCTTTGGGCTTGCCGGTGGTGCCCGAGGAGTAGAGCATGGGCACGCCATTGCCCTGGTCGTCTATCGGCGTGTCGGGCTGGGCGTCGATGGCCTCTTCCCAGGACTCGAAGCCGGGTCGAATGCCGCCGACCATGTAGAAATGCTGCACACCACTGGCCTGCGGCAGCACTTCCTCCGCAACGGCGGACAGGGCCAGGGAGCCGATGAACAGCTTCGCGCCGCAGTTGTCCAGGATGTAGGCGGTCTCGTCGCGGGTCAGGTGTGTGCTGATCGGCGTAAAAATCAGGCCGGCGCGCTGCGCGGCCCAGGCGATTTCCAGGAACTGCCGGTTATTCTCCAGCATCATGCCGATATGGTCGCCGGTTTTCAGGCCCAGGGAGCGGAACAGTTGCGCACCCTGGTTGGAGCGCTCGTCGAGCTCGCGGTAGGTGACCATCTCACCGGAGCTGCCCATGATGATGGCCGGCTTGTGCGGATAGGTTTCGGCGGTAACACTCGGATGTGGCATGTCGATGTCCTGTTATATGTATCAGGACAACTATAGAAGGAACGACGTGAAAACGACAGTCCCGGCGGGGCTCAGCGGAAGCGCATCAGGCCCTGTTGCATGGTGGTGGCGACCAGCCGGCCATCGGAGGTGTAGAAGCTGCCGCGGGCCAGGCCGCGGCCGCCGCCGATGCGTTCGGCCTCGACGGTATGCAGCAGCCACTGGTCGGCGCGAAAGTCCTCGTGGAACCACAGAGCGTGGTCAAGGCTGGCGACCTGGAAACCCGCGCCGTCGAAATGGCGTCCGTGCACGATCAGGCAGACATCGATGAGAAAGGCGTCGGACAGGTAAGCCAGCACCGCCTGGTGCAGGCCGCGCCGGTCCGGCAGCGCCCCGGTGGTTTTCATCCACGCCTGCAGGACGGGCTCCCGCGGGGTGGGATTCATCCAGTCCACCGGCTCCACCACGCGGATGTCGAGGTCCTCGCCGGTAGTGATCATGAAGCTCTCGTCGAGGTTGCCCGCCTCCAGGCTGCGCTGGCGCTCACTGGCCAGGGACTCGGGCGGCGGCACCTGGGGCATGTCCGGCTGGTAGTCATCGCCGCGCGAGGGCGCCTGGAAACTGATCGAGCTGACCAGGATGGGCTTGCCCCCCTGCAGGGCGACGACGCGGCGGGAGCTGAAACTGTAACCGTCGCGCGCGTTTTCCACCTCGAATTCGATCGGCTCCGCGGGTTTGCCCGGACGCAGGAAATAGGCGTGCTGGGAATGGATCTCACGCTCCGCGGGCACGGTATCCACCGCCGCGCTGACGCACTGCGCCAGCACCTGGCCGCCGTACACGCGAAACGCCTGGGGGTGCATATTTGCGCCGAGGAAACGCCCCTCGCCCTGGGGCGCCGGGGAGAGAACCTGCACGAGTTGATCGAGCATCACGGAAAACCTGACTGCGGAGGGCGCCATTATCCAGATTTGCGCGCCCGTGCCAAATGCGCCGCAATAGCCCCGCTTCCCTGCATCGCCCCCGCGATATTTGCTATTCTCGCGGGATACACCGACCCGGGACACGTGATGGGCACTACACTCGACGCTGCGGCGCTGCGGCGCAGGATTCGCGCCGGCGAGCACAACGGCAATACCTCCGGCCTGGCGCCCGGCTACGTGCAGTGCAACCTGGTCATTCTCAGCGGCCGGTACGCCGCCGATTTCCTGCGTTTTTGCCAGCTCAACCCGAAGCCCTGCCCATTGCTGGCCGTGGGCGAGCCCGGCGACCCGACGCTGCCCGCCCTGGGCGAGATCGACCTGCGCACCGACCTGCCCGGTTACCGGGTGTACGAACACGGCGTACTGACCGGCCAGCACGGCGATATCAGCGCCCTGTGGCAGGACGACATGGTCGGTTTCGCGCTGGGCTGCTCCTTCTCCTTCGAGGAGGCGCTGCTGGCGGCCGGGCTGGAAGTGCGCAACGTCACCCGGGGCGTCAACGTGCCGATGTACCGCAGCAACATCGCCTGCGCGCCGGCCGGCGCCTTCGTCGGCGACATGGTGGTGAGCATGCGCCCTTTCCGCCCCGCCGACGCCATTCGCGCCATCCAGGTCTGCACACGCTTTCCCGCGGTGCACGGAGCGCCCATCCACTTCGGCGACCCGGGCGCCATCGGTATCGGCGATCTCGCTGCGCCGGACTACGGCGACGCCGTGGACATCGGCGCGGACGAGGTGCCGCTGTTCTGGGCCTGCGGCGTGACCCCGCAGGTGGCGCTGGAGGCGGCGCGCCCGCCGCTGGCGATCACGCACAGCCCGGGCTGCATGCTGGTCACGGACCTGCGCAACGCGCAGCTCGCGGTGCTGTGACCGTGGCGCCGCGCTTCCGCCTGAACTGCGACCTCGGCGAAAGCTACGGCGACCGCGTCGTCGGCCGGGACAGCGAGGTGATGCCGCACCTGGACCAGGCGAACATCGCCTGCGGCTTTCACGGCGGCGACCCGGCGACCCTGCGCGACACCATCACCCTGGCGCTGCGCCACGCGGTCGATGTCGGCGCGCACCCCTCCTACCCGGACCTGGAGGGCTTCGGGCGGCGCAGCATGGACCTGGAGCACGCGGAACTCGTCGCCGCCATTCACTACCAGCTGTCGGCGGTAGAGGGCATGGCCCGCCTGCAGGGCGCTGAGTTGGCCCATGTCAAACCGCACGGGGCCCTGTACAACGACATGATGGCGCGTGACGCCGTGCGCGCCGCGGTGATCGAGGCGGTGGCCAGCTGGCACCGCCCTCTCACCCTGCTGCTGCAGGCCACGCCGCGGCACGAGGAACACGCGCTCGAAGCGCTCGCCGCCGGCGTCAGTGTGCAGTTCGAGGCCTTCGCGGATCGCCGCTACACCGATTCCGGCGCCCTGCAGGCGCGCACCGAGGCGGGGGCGGTGCTCGAGGGCCGGGCGATACTCGACCAGGTGGCGCAGTTGCTAGAACAGGGCACTGTCACCACCAGCGGCGGCGCCCGCATCCCCGTGCATGCGCAAACCCTGTGCGTGCACGGCGACAACCCCGCCGGGGTGCGGGCGATTCGCGCTATTCGCGAGCTGCTGGACCGTGGCTGAGACGTTGCAGCTGCGCATCGCCGGCCCGGACGCGTTGATACTCTACCTGGGCGATTCGATGGACGCGCAGACCAACGTCGCGGTGCAGGCCGCCGCCGCGGCCATCGAAGCGCGGCTGGGCGACGAACTGGTGGATATCGTGCCCTCCTACGCCTCGGTGCTGATCATCTACGACCCGCTGCGCGCCGGGCATGTGAGCGTCGCGCGGCGGGTCCGCGCCGCACTGGCGGGGCTGGACACGGCAGCGCACGCCGCCGGCGCCCTGGTCACCCTGCCGGTGTACTACGCCGCGGAATCCGGGGCGGACCTGGAAGCCCTGGCGGCGCGCGCCGGGCTGTCGCCGGACGAGGTGATCGCGTTGCACAGCGGGCGCGAATACCGTGTCTACGCCATTGGCTTCGCGCCGGGTTTCGCCTACCTCGGCGAGGTCGACGCGCGCATCGCCGCGCCCCGGCTGGCCACGCCCCGGGCAAAGGTGCCGCGCGGCGCGGTGGCCATCGCCGGGCGCCAGACCGCGGTCTACCCGGCGCCCTCCCCCGGCGGCTGGAACCTGCTCGGCCTGTGCCCGCGGCGCATGTTCGACCCCCAGGCGCAACCGTGCATGCCCGTGGCCGTGGGCGACCGCGTGCGCTTCGAGCCCGTGGACCGCGACACCTTCCTGGAGCTCGGCGGCGAACTGCCGTGAGCATGCACGTGGAACAGGGCGGCGTACTGAGCCTGTTGCAGGACCAGGGCCGCCGCGGTATGCACCGGCTGGGCCTGACCAGCGGCGGCCCCCTGGACCCGCTGGCCTTCCACTACTGCAACCGGCTGCTGTGCAATGCCCCCGGCGCCAGCGCGATCGAGATGAGCATCGGCGGCCTGCAACTGCGCGCCGGGGTCGACACCTGGATCTGCCTGGCCGGCGCCGACATGCCGCTGCTGATCGACGGTGAGGAACACGACACCTGGACGGCGCACCCGCTGACGGCGGGCGCGCGTGTCGAGGTGGGCTTCGCGCGCGACGGCTGCCGCGCCTACCTGGGAGTCGCCGGCGGCTTCGACATCGCGCCCAGCTTCGGCAGCAGCGCAACCGTGGTGCGCGAGGGGGTGGGCGGTTTGCACGGGGGCGCCCTGCGCGCGGGCGACAGCTTGCCCTGCGCCGCCCGCTCCCGCGGCAGGCGCCTGTACCTGCCGCCCGAACAGCGACCGCGTTACGGTCGCCGCGCCACGGTGCGCGTGGTGCCCGGCTACCAGCAACGCCATTTCAACCGCATCGAGCAACGGCGCTTTTTCGGCGCGCCGTACAGCGTCTCCGATCAATCGGACCGTATGGGCTATCGCCTGGAGGGACCCGCGGTGGACTGCGAACTGCACGGCGTGCTGTCCGAGGGCATCTGTCACGGGGCGGTGCAGATTCCGCCGGACGGCCAGCCCATCGTGCTGCTCAATGACCGCCAGACCATCGGCGGCTACCCGAAGATCGGCGCCGCACTGGCGCTGGACACCGCGCTGCTGGCGCAACTGCCGGCGGGGAGCACGGTGCACTTCGCGCCGGTCAGCGCGGGCACGGCGCGCCGCGCACTGCAACTGGCACAGCGCTTCGCACTGCAAAAAACCCTGCGGGAGCACTGACGATGGTGGAGGCGAAACTGTCCGAGGCGATCGAGGCGCTGCTGGTGCAGCGCAACCCCCGCCATATGCAGGTCGCCAGGGCCGCCCTGCAGCCGGGCTACTACCTGCGCGCCGCGCGCCACCTGCGCGACCTGTCCGGCACGGTGATCATCGCCACCGGCTTCCCGGTGACCGGGACCTTCGAAACCGACGGGCCGGTCGGCGCCATCGTCCTGTACAATGCGCTGCAAACCCTCGGCGCCCGCCCCGTGCTCGCCTGCGGTCCACCGCTGAGCGGCACCCTGGCGCAGGACTACGAGGTACTGGAACTGACCGCGCAGGATCGCGAGCAGGCGCGGGACGAGGCAGCGCGCTGGCTGGCGGAACTGTCGCCCGAGGCCATCGTGGCCATCGAACGACCGGGGCTGGCCGCGGACGGGCGCTACTACAACATGCGCGGGGACGACATCAGCGCGCGCTGCTACTGCTTCGACCCTTTCATGGAGCTGGCGCGGTGCCCGACCATCGGCATCGGCGACGGCGGCAATGAAATCGGCATGGGCAATATCGCCGCGGAACTGGCGGCGCTGGATATCCAGGTCTCGGTCACGCGCTGCGACGAATTGCTGGTCGCCGACGTGTCGAACTGGGGCGCCTACGGCCTGCTCGCCCTGCTGGGGCGCTGGGCCAGGCGCGACCTGCTGGCCGGGATATCGCCAGTGGAGATTCTCAACTACCTGTCCACCCGCGGCAGTGTCGACGGTGTCACGGGCCGCAACACGCTCACCGAGGACGGCATGGAAGCGCGTATCGGTCTGAACATCATCCACGCGCTGCGCACGATGACCGGTGGCCGGGACAGCTGAGGCGCGGGCGCAGATGTGTGACAATGGAAAACTGACATGAGTACGGTCTATCTGAACGGCGACTACCTGCCCATGCAAGAGGCGCGCATCTCCCCCATGGATCGCGGCTTCCTGTTCGGCGACGGTATCTACGAGGTCGTGCCCTCCTACGACGGCGCGCTGGTCGGTTTCGCCCCGCATATGCGTCGCATGCAGGACGGCCTCGACGCCCTCGAGATCGACCTGCGCATCGACGAAGGCGAGTGGCGGGCGATTGCCACGCAACTGATCGCGCGCAACGGCGGTGGCAACCTGGCGATCTACTTCCACGTCAGCCGCGGCGCGGACGCCACGCGGGACCACGCCTATCCGCTGGACATCCGCCCCACGATATACGCCTTCGCCTACACCATCGCGCCATCACCTCCCGCCGACAAGACCACGGTGAAAACCTTCACCGTCGCCACCGCGGAGGACCTGCGCTGGAAACGCTGCAACATCAAGTCCACCGCGCTGCTGGGCAATGTCATGCACTACCAGCAGGGGCAGGCGTCGGGCAACAGCGAGACCATCCTGTACAACGCCGCGGGCGAAATCACCGAGGCGGCGGCCTGCAACGTGTTCGTGGTCAAGGACGGCAGGGTGGCGACGCCGCCGCTGGACCACCAGAAGCTGCCGGGTATCACCCGCTACATGCTGCTGGAAATCCTGCGCCGCGACGGCAGCATCCCGGTCGAGGAACGCGTGGTCACCCTGGACGAACTGCGCGGCGCGGACGAGGTCTGGCTGTCCAGCTCGAGCAAGGACGTGGCGCCGGTGGTGGCGGTGGACGGCGCGGCCGTGGGCGACGGCCAGGTCGGCGACGTGTGGCTCGCCGCACAGACCCTGTACGCCGCGCACAAATTCGATTTTTAGGGAACTGCAAGCATGAGCCGACCCTGCCAGGCGCGCCTGGACCTGGACGCCCTGCGCCACAACGCGGCCCTGGCGCGACAACTGGCCCCCGCCGCGAAACAGCTCGCGGTGGTCAAGGCCGACGCCTACGGCCACGGCGCCGTACGCGTCGCGCGCGTGCTCGAGTCACAGGCCGACGCGCTGGCGGTCGCCTGCCTGGAAGAGGCGGTGGAACTGCGCGAGGCGGGCATACAGGCGCCCATCCTGCTGCTGGAGGGCGTGTTCGAGGCGGTGGAACTGGCCGCGGCCGATCGCCTGGGCCTGTGGCTGACCGTGGCCAACGAGGAGCAACTGGCCTGGCTGGAGGCCCTGCGCCCGGCGGCACCGCTGCACTGCTGGCTGAAAGTGAACACGGGCATGAATCGCCTGGGCATCGCCGCGACGCACTGCCAGGAGTTCCAGGCGCGCCTGCGCGCCTGTGCCGGTGTCGCCGGGGACGTGGTGCTGTACACCCATTTCGCCAGCGCCGAGGACCTGGTCAACCGGGCCACCGCGCGCCAGCTCGAGGAGTTCGACGCGCTGCTGCCGGGCGTGCCGCGCAGCGCGGCCAACTCCGCCGGCGTCCTCGCCTGGCCGCACTCGCACCACGACTGGGTGCGCCCCGGCTATATGCTCTACGGCAACTCGCCCATGGCCCTGCCCCACGCCAACGCGAGCGCACTGCGCCCGGTGATGACCTTGCGCTCCGCGGTGATCTCCCTGCGCGAGGTGGCGCCCGGCGACGCGGTCGGCTACGGCGGCACCTGGGTGGCCCGGCGCGCATCGCGCATCGCCACCGTCGCCGCCGGTTACGGCGACGGCTACCCGCGGCAGGCGGCCAACGGCACACCCGTACTGGTGAACGGCCAGCGCGCCGCGCTGGCGGGCCGGGTCTCCATGGACATGATCACCGTGGACGTGACCGGCCTGGAGGGCGTGCGCAGCGGCAGCGAGGTGGTGTTGTGGGGCGAGGGCCTCGCCGTGGACGAGGTGGCCCGCTGCGCAGGCACCACCGGCTACGAGTTGCTCACCCGCATGCCGCCGCGTCCGCCGCGGGTGGTCATCGCGCCGCGGGCGGCCTGAACGCCGCGCCAGCCATGTCCAGCCCGGCTCCCAACTGCACAACGCTGCCCGCGATCCTCGCCCAGCAGGCCACGGCCGCCGCGCAGCGCACCGCCCTGTACTGGGGCGACAAGCGCATCAGCTACGGCCAGTTGCAACAGCGCGTGCAGCGGCTGGCGGCCATGCTGGCCGCGACCGGCGAGCCCGGCGCGCGCGTCGCGGTGCTGGCCTGGAACTGCCCCGCGTTCGTCGAGCTGATGTACGCCGTGCCCGCCGCGGGGCATATTCTCGTACCGCTGAACGCGCGGCTGGCCGCGGCGGAACTGTGCGACCAGTTGCGGCGTTCGGGCAGCCGCGTCCTGTACGCCGACCCCGGCCTGCTGGCGCCCCTGCGCACCCACGCGGACTTCCCGGCGGCCATCGACTGCGTCGCCCTGGGCGAAGATTACGAAGGGCGCCTGGCCCGGGATGCCGGCGCGGCGCCCCCGCCCTGCCGCGCCCAGGACCCGGCGTGGATACTCTACACCTCCGGCTCCACGGGCCGGCCCAAGGGCGCGGTGCTGACCCACGCCTCGTTCCTGGCGGGCCTGCGCTCGGCGGCGCTGGCGCGCCCGGTGGAGGCGGACGATCGCTACTTCTACCCGTTCCCCCTGTTCCACGTGGCGGCGCACAACGTACTGCTGCAACACCTGTACGGCGCCGCCGTCGTGCTGGCACCGGCCTTCGACGCCGCGCAAACCCTGCGCGCGTGTCGCGAGTTGGGGGTCACCACCCTGTCCCTGGCGCCGACCATGATCGCCATGCTGCTGGATCACCCGGATTTCACGCCCGCCGACCTGGCCAGCGTGCGCACCATCGGTTACGGCGCCTCGGCGATGCCGTCCACACTGTTGCGGCGCCTGCTCGACCGCACCGGCGTCGGCCTGTGCCAGAGCTACGGCATGACCGAGCTGTCCGGCAGCGTGGCTTTCCTCACCGTGGAGGATCACCGCGCGGCGGCCGCCGGCCAGGACTGGCTGCTCGGTTCCGTCGGCCGCCCCCTGCCCGCCGCCGAACTGCGCATCGACCCCGACAGCGGTGAGATCCTGGTGCGCGCCGAGCAGTGCATGGCCGGTTACTGGCAGGACGAGGAAGCCAGCGCGCAGGCCCTGCGCGGCGGCTGGCTGCACACCGGCGATATCGGCCGCTTCGACGAGAACGGCTACCTGTACATCGTCGACCGGCTCAAGGACATGATCATCTCCGGCGGGGAGAACGTGGCGTCGCGGGAGGTCGAGGAAGTGCTGCGTCGCCACAGCGGCGTCAGGGACTGCGCGGTGATCGGCCTGCCCGACCCGCGCTGGGGTGAATGTGTCGCCGCGGTGACGGTGGCGGCGCCCGACGTGAGCGACGGCGAACTGGAGGCACACTGCCGCGCACACCTGGCGGGCTACAAGACGCCGCGGCGCTGGTTGCGGCGCGACGCCCTGCCGCTGAACGCGGCGGGCAAGGTCGACAAGCCCCTGCTGCGCCGCGCGTACGGCGCGCCGGCGGCCGCTCCGGGCGCAACCAATCCCTAGTTCTGGTCCTGGGAATCGAGGAAGTGTGCGAACTCGCTCTCGTACATCCTGAACAGCACCAGGGCGATGGAAAAAATCAACGGGCCGTATACCAGCCCCATCAGGCCGAACACGTGCAGCCCGCCAATCAGCGAGAAAAACACCACCACCGTGTTCATACTCGACCCCTGCATGAACAGGGGCCGCAGGAAGTTGTCGATGGAGCCGACCACCACCGCTCCCCAGCCGACCATGAACAGCGCCAGGCCGTACTGCCCGGTGAGCGCCAGGTAGATCGCCGCCGGCACCCACACCAGGGCCGTGCCGACAAAGGGAATGAGCGAGGTGAAGGCCATCACGGTACCCCAGAAGATGGCGGGAATGCCGACGATCCACAACGCGATGGCGCCGACCACACCCTGGGTGATCGCCGTCAACAGCGAACCGAGCAGGGCCGACTTGCTGACCTCGCGCACCTCCTCGAACAGGACGTCCTCCTGGGAGCGGGACAGCGGCAGCGCGCGGCGCAGGAAGGCGAGCAGGCGATCGTGATCGCGCAGCACGAAAAACAGCACGAACAGCATGAGCACGAAATTGAAGAAGAAACTGGTGACACTGCCGACCATGGAACTGGAGACGCCGGCGAAACGGCGCCCCATGTCCCCGGCGATCGTCACGGCCTGGGAGCGAATCCTGTCCGCCTCGAGCACGCCCTCGGGCAGCACGTCGACCAGCCATTCCCGCGCGTCCTGCACCCAGGGCGTCGCCAGCATCGCCTGCACGTTCTCCAGGGTCGCCCACTCACTGACGATCACGCTGTAGCGCAGACCCTGGCGCAGTACCGCGACCAGCAGCAAGGTGAGCGGAATGACGAAACACAGGTAGAGCAACAGACAGCTCAGCAGGGCCGCCAGCGACTGCCTGCCGCGCAACAGGCCCTCTAGCCGGGTATGCGCGGGATAGGCGAGCATACCGATGAGAATAGCCAGCACAATAGGCTGCAGGAACGGCTTGACCAGGATGTAGCTGGCGTATAGCGCGACACCCAGGAACAGCAGCAGCACCACCCTGTTCGATCCCTCGGAAATCCTCTTGTCCATCGGCAGCCGCCCGTCCCCATCCACTGTGTGCCCGGGTTCAACATAGTGACTTTTCGCCAAAAAACCAACCGCTGCCGGCCCGCGCCGCACGCTATCCCTTTTCCCCGGGACGCTTCCTGTTATCTTAGGCGGTTGTTGCCACAATCGAGAGGCCACTGCCCATGACAGTCCCGGACGAGCATCCCGTCATCGTCGGTGTCGGTCAGCACACCTGGCGCGAAGTCGACACCGCGCGCAGCCCGGTGGACGCCCTGGCCGAGGCCTGCGCCAGCGCCCTCGCCGATACTGGCAGCGCGTCCGTCGCACAGGCGGTCGACGCCCTCGCCGTGGTGCGTTTCATCGCCGACACGACCCCCGGGGCCGGTGCGCTGTTCCCGCGCGACCCGGGCGCCCTGGTCGCCGACCGGCTCGGGCTGGGCGATGCGCAGCGCTACCTCGGCGCCATCGGCGGCAACTCGCCCCAGTACCTGGTCAACCGCTTCGCGCAGATGCTGTCGGCAGGGGAACACTCGGTGGTGCTGCTCACGGGAGCGGAGTTGATGGCCACGTTTTTCTCCGCGCTGCGCAGCGGCGGCGACCTCTCTGCCTGGGCCGGGGAGCCAGCGCAGGAACCTCCCACCCTCGGCGAACAACGCGACGGGCTGAACGAGAGCGAACAGCGCCACGGCCTGTACGAGCCGATCAACACCTACCCGCTGTTTGAAAACAGCCTGCGCCACCACCTGGGCCACGGTCTGCAGGAACACAGCGCGCACATCGCCGAAATCAGCAGCCGGATGAGTGCGGTCGCGGCGCGCAACCCGCTGGCCTGGCGCCCGCAGGCGCGCAGCGCGCAGGATATCGGCACGGTGGCGCGCAACAACCGCTACATCGGTTTTCCCTACACGCGCGCCATGAACGCCGTGCTGGAGGTGGACATGGCGGCGGCGGTGGTGCTGACCACCGCCGGCAGGGCGCGCGCACTGGGTATCGACCAGGCGCGCTGGATCTACTTGCGCGGCGGCGCCGACGTCAACGACATCTGGTACCCCAGCGAACGCGACAACCTGCACAGCTCCCCCGCCATCGGCCTGGCCTGGCGCGCGCTGTCGGCCGCCGCCGGCCTGGACCTGGACGACCTCACCCACTTCGACATCTACAGCTGTTTCCCGTCGGCGGTGCAGGTCGCCTGCCGGGAAATCGGGCTGTCGCCGCTGGACAGCCGCGAGGTGACGGTCACCGGCGGGCTGCCCTACTTCGGCGGGCCCGGCAACAACTACTCGCTGCACGCCATCGCGCAGATGGTCGAGCGCCTGCGCGGCGCCGGCCACGGCAACGGACTGGTCACCGCCAACGGCTACTACCTGACCAAGCACTCGCTGGGGCTGTACTCCACCGCGCCCGGCGCAGCGCTGCCACAATCTCCCGATAGCCGCGCGCTGCAGGCGCAGGTGGACGCCGGGCCGCGCGTCAACCTGGCCGCCGACGCCAGTGGCGAGGTGACCGTGGAAACCTACACCGTGGGTTTCGACCGCGAGGGTCCGAAACAAGGCATTTTCGTCGCGCGCAACGCCGCCGGTGAACGCGTACTCGCCAACGCGCCGCCCGGGTCCGCCGCGCTGCAGCAGTTGGTGGACCACGACCCGATCGGCCAGCGCGGACGCGTGCGGGTCGACGGCGACCGCAACGTGCTCGAGCTGTAACAGCACACCCCGGACAACGCCAGCGACGAGGACCCAAGCCGATGCCCCGACTATCCAGCCTGTTCAAGTTCGCCGCACTGTTGCTGTTGGCCGTGCTGCTATGCGTGGCCGCTGCGCTGCTGTGGCTGCGCTGGGAATACCAGCGGGTGCAGGTGCAGGACGACGCCATGCAACGCTGGTACCGCACGCCGGTACGCGCGCTGCAACCGGAACTGGCCAGCGCGGCGCCTTGCGCGCAGCGCTACCCGCACAGGAAGGCCTGGTTCGGGGGGCTGCACGTGCACACCGCGGCCAGCTTCGACGCCACGTCCTTCGGTTCGCTCAACGGCGTCGACGACGCCTATCGTTTCGCCCGCGGGGAGCCGCTGTCCCTGGGCCTGCGCGATGACCCGCCGCAGTACCGCCCCCCCGTGGCGACCATCAGCTCGCCGCTGGATTTCATGGCGGTGACGGATCACGCCGAGACCCTGGGCGAGACCCGCCTGTGCTGGGACAGCGCCAGCGAGGCCTACACCACTCTGCCCTGCCGGCTCTATCGCGGCGATGTCACCCTGCCCGTGGAAGAGCGCCTGCAGCCGATCATGCGCCTGGCCAGCTTCGCTATTTTCGGCCAGGACCGCTCGGTGCGCGTCTGCGGGCCGGACGGGCAGCGCTGCCTGGCGCGCGCGCGGGAGGCCTGGCGCGACAACCAGATGAGCACCGAGGCCTGGCAGGACCGCAGCGACAATTGCAGCTTCACCACCTTCCACGCCTACGAGTACTCCCTGGCGCTGGAGTCCAGCAACCTGCATCGCAACGTGATATTCGCCTCGGACACCGTGCCCCAGTCGGTGCTGAGCGCGAAGGACGCGCGCGCACCGGAGTTGCTCTGGAAATGGCTGGACCGGGTGTGTATCGGCGGCCACGAGGACTGCGATGCCCTCGCCATTCCCCACAACAGCAACTGGAGCTCCGGCCGCATGTGGTTTCCCTACAGCAACCTGGACCTCGCACCGGCGGAGCGCCGACGCCTGGCCGCGCTGCGCCAGCGCGTCGAGCCGCTGGCGGAAATCACCCAGGTCAAGGGCGACTCGGAGTGCCGCAACGGCATCGGCAGCGTCCTGGGGGCGCCGGACGAACTGTGCGATTTCGAGAAACTGCGGCCGCCGGCGGAGGCCATCGAGGACTGCGGCGAACAGTACGGCTCCGGCGGCATGCTGCTCAAGGGCTGCGTCTCGCGGTACAGCTATGTGCGCTACGCCCTCACCGCCGGCCTGGGCGAGGAGGCGGCACTGGGCGTGAACCCCTTCAAGCTGGGCATTGTCGCGGCGACCGACACGCACAACGCCACCCCCGCCGCCGGCCGGGAAAAGGGTCACCTGGGCTCCCACGGCAGCGACCGCGAGCTGCGCAACCGCCTGCTGGGCGCGGTGAACGTACCCGGAGACGTGGCCAAGGGCTCACCGGTGCGTTACAGTCCCGGCGGCATCGCCGGTATCTACGCGGAGGAAAACAGCCGCGCCGCGCTGTTCGACGGCATGCGCCGCCGCGAGACCTTCGGCACCAGCGGCCCGCGCATCGAGCCGCGCTTCTTCGCCGGCTGGGATCTGCCCGCCGACCTGTGTGAGCGCGCCGACTACCTGCCGCTGGCCTACCGCGACGGGGTGCCCATGGGCGGCGACCTGCCGGCGGCAGCCGCGGGAGCGTCCGCACCGGTCTTCATCGCCAGCGCCAGCCGCGACCCGCGCGATGGCGGCAACCTGTTGCAGCGTATCCAGGTGGTCAAGGGCTGGCTGGATGCGGACGGTCGCACCCACCAGGCGGTATACGACGTGGCCGGCGATGCGCACAACGGCGCGCGTGTCGACCCGCAGACCTGCGCGGTGTCCGGCAAGGGCTACGTGCAGCTGTGCGCGAGCTGGCGCGACCCGGACTTCGACCCGGCGCTGCCGGCGGTGTACTACGCGCGCGTGCTGGAAAACCCCAGCTGCCGCTGGAGTCACTACGACTGCCTGTCCCTGGCGCCGGAGCAGCGCCCGGCCACCTGCAGCGACCCGCAGGTGCCCTGGCAGATCCAGGAACGCGCCTGGACCTCGCCGATCTGGTACCCGGGGTTGCGCTGAACATGTGCGTCACGGCCCCTAATCCTTTATATTGAAGCTTGCATGCGCCACTGACGGACCCCCCAGGCTTGGATTCGACAACGCAGGACCCTCTTCCCGACGGCAGCCAACTGGCGGCCGTGGACCTCGGCAGCAATTCCTTCCACCTCCTCATCGCCAGGATAGAGCACGGCGAAATGCGCCCGGTGGAAGCGCTGGCGGAAAAGGTCCAGCTCGGCGCCGGCCTGGTGAACGGCCACCTGTCGCCGCAGGCGATCGAGCGCGGACTGGACTGCCTGTCGCGATTCGCCCAGCTGCTGGAGTCGGTGGAGCCCGAGCGCCTGCGCGTGGTCGGCACCAACGCCCTGCGCGTGGCCAAGAACCGCGCGGAATTCACACTGCCGGCGACACGCCTGCTGCGCTCCAGGATCGACGTGATCTACGGCCGCGAGGAGGCGCGCCTGGTCTACCTGGGGGTGGCGCACTCCCTGGCGGACGACGCCCAGTCGCGCCTGGTCATCGACATCGGCGGCGGCAGCACCGAGTTCATCATCGGTGAACGCTTCGAGCCGCAGAGCATGGAAAGCCTGCAGATGGGTTGCGTCTCCTTCGCCGACAGCTGCTTTCCCGACGGCGCCATTTCCCGGGAAAACTACCGCAACGCCTACGACAGGGCGCGTATCCAGGCCTACCACTTCCGCCATCGCTACCACGCGCGGCACTGGGAGGAGTGCGTCGGCTCCTCGGGCACCCTCAACGCCATCGAGGCAATCCTGGTGCAGAACGGCTGGTCCGAGGAGGGTATCGACCGCAAGGGACTGGAGAAGCTGGAAAAAAAGCTGCTGAAGTTCAAACAGTTCGAGAAAATTTCCCTGGACGGACTGGCGAGCAGCCGCCGCGGGGTGATCCTGCCCGGCGTGGCCATCACCAGCGCGCTGTTCGATGTGCTGGATATCGAACACATGCGCACCTCACGGGGCGCCCTGCGCGAAGGCGTGATCTACGACCTGATGGGACGCCTGAGCCACGAGGACGTGCGCGAACGCACCATCAACGCGCTGGTGCAGCGCTACAATGTCGACAGCGACCTGGCCGACATCGTCGAACAGCGGGCGCGCACCTTCTTTACCGCCACGCGCAAGAGCTGGAGCCTGACCACCGAGGACTGGGAGCTGCTGCACTGGACGGCGCGGACCCACGAGGTGGGCATGGCCATCTCGCACAAGCACTTCAACCGTCACTCCGCCTACCTGCTGCGCAACGCCGACCTGCCCGGCTTTTCCCAGCAGGAGCAGGAAATGCTCGCGCTACTGGCCCAGGGGCACCGCGGCAAACTGTCGGCGGAACTGTTACAGGATGCGAATAGCGATGACTCGCCGCGGGCGCGCTACCTGCTGGCCATCATGCGCCTGGCCGCCCTGTTCAAGTACGCCGAACGACTCGAGCAACTGCCGGACTTTTCCATACGCGCCGACGACAGTTCCATGACCCTGGCATTTCCCGCCGGCTGGCTGGAGGATCACCCCCTCACCGCCCACGAACTGGCCGGCGAACAACCCACCCTGGCGCGCCTGGGTATCGAACTGACGCTCAGCTGAGCTCGTCACGAATCGCGGCGATGTAATCGAGCAGGATGGCGTTGACCTGCGCCGGGGCCTCCAGCTGCACCATGTGGCCGGCGCCCGGAATCATGCGCACCTCGCGCAGCCCGGGAAAGATCGCGCGCATCAGGCTGATCGGGTCCTCGCCGTGAAACCCCTCCAGGTCCACGTCGTGCTCACTGCCCAGGAAATACGCCGGCACCTCGCTCTGCACCCCCTCAAACGGCCGGCGCTGTTCCCATTTGAGATCCATGGAACGGTACCAGTTGAGCCCGCCGGTAAAACCGCTGCGACTGTACTCCGAGACGAAAAACTCCAGCTCCAGCTCAGACAGCCATGGCCAGGGCAAGGGCGGCGGCTCCGCCATGGCGTCGATGTAGGAGGTGCCGGGCGGGTGCTTGAAGCAGTCGAAGTAATTACCGGCGCCGCTGAGGGTGTGGAATACCTTGTGCAGGAAGCGCCGCGGATCGGCGGCGAGTTCACGGTCGGCGCGCGGCGGCTCGCGGAAGTACTCGATGTGCAGGAAGTGTTGTTGTGCGGTGCGCCGGTAGCCGGCCAGCGGCGGCTCATCCGGGTCGTGCGGGGCGGCGGGGTTTTCCAGCCCGATCACCGCGATGACGCGGTCGGGATGGCGCAGGGCGAAATCGTAGATGGCGAAGGCGCCGAAATCGAGCCCGGCGAACACGGCGCGCTCGATACCCAGGTGCTCCAGCAGGCACAGCAGGTCGGCCGTGATGTGCTCGACATCGTAGGCCGCCGGCTCCGGCGGCGCCTCGGTCTGCCCCATGCCGCGCATGTCCGGGGCGATGACCCGGCAACCGGCCGCGGCCAGGGCGGGAATCTGGCGGTGCCAGGAAAACCACAGGTGCGGAAAGCCGTGACACAGGACCACGGGCAAGCCCTCCCCCTGCTCCACATAGTGCATGCGGATGCCGTTGATGTCGGCGTGGTGATGACTCCAGTCCACTGGCGGGCTCCTCGGCGATCGAGCGCCTAGGGTACCTCAAATCCGGCGGTCGGTTCGCGGGGCGCAAAAAAAGGGCCGCGCAAGGCGGCCCCGGTGCGCGCGGGCCTGCGCTACAGGTCGTAACCGCGTTCGTCGTGCAACACGAGGTCCAGGCCCTGGGTCTCCTCCTCGTCGTCGACGCGCAGGCCGATCAGGACATCCACCAGCTTGAGGATAAGCCAGGTGACCACCGCCGTGTAGACGAAGGTAGACACGATCCCGGTGAGCTGGATGGCCACCTGGTCGCCGATGGAGGCGGCCTCGCCGGTAAAGCCGTTGCCGCTGAAAATACCCAGGTTGGTGGCGCAGAAGATACCGGCCAGCAGGGTGCCCAGCATGCCGCCGACACCGTGCACCGGGAAGACGTCCAGGCTGTCGTCGATTTTCAGGCTCTGCTTGATCCAGTTGGTGGCGAAGTAGCAGACCACGCCGGCGGAGAGACCGATAACCACGGCGCCCGCCGGCCCGACCGAACCCGAAGCGGGTGTGATCGTGCCCAGGCCAGCGACCATGCCGGTGACGATACCGAGCACGGAGGGCTTGCCGTGGCGTATCCACTCCATGCTCATCCAGGCCAGGGAGCCACAGGCGGCGGACAGGTGCGTCACCAGCATGGCCATGGCGGCGCTGTTGTCCGCGGCCACTGCCGAGCCGGCGTTGAAGCCGAACCAGCCCACCCACAGCATGCCCGCGCCGGTGACCGTCAGGGTCAGGTTGTGCGGCGGCATGGCGGTGCTGCCGAAGCCCCGGCGTGGCCCCATCACCAGCGCGGCGACAACAGCCGCCACGCCGGCGGTGATGTGCACGACGGTACCGCCGGCAAAATCCTGCAGCCCCATCGTACCCAGCCAGCCGCCGCCCCACACCCAGTGGCAGACGGGGGCGTACACCGCAAGCAGCCAGATGGTGCTGAACAGCAACATGGCGGAGAAGCGCATGCGCTCGGCGAAACCGCCGACGATCAGCGCGGGGGTGATGATGGCGAAGGTCATCTGGAAGATGGCGAACAGGCTCGCGGGTATACCGCCGTTCAGCGAATCCATCTGGATCGCGGCGAAAAAGACGTTGCCGAAGTCGCCGATGTAGGCGCCCTGCTCCACACCGGCGCTGCCAAAGGCCATGGTGTAACCGACGGCAAACCACACCAGGGACATCAGGCAGGTCAGCGCAAAGCACTGCATGAGCACGGAGAGCACGTTTTTCACCCGCACCAGCCCGGCGTAGAACAGGGACAGGCCGGGGATGGTCATGAACAGCACCAACGCGGTTGAGGTGAGCAGCCAGGCGGTGTCGGCGCCGTTCAGTTCATCGGCGCTGGCGCCGGCGGAAGCCAGCAGCGCCGGCAGCGCCACGGGCAGCGCGTGTTTGAGGGCGTTCATCGCTACAGTGCCTCCTCACCGGTCTCGCCGGTGCGAATACGGATGCTCTGTTCCAGGGGGCTGACGAAGATCTTGCCGTCGCCGATCTTGCCGGTACTGGCCGCGTTGCAGATCGCCTCGATCGCGGGATCGACCTGCGCATCGCTGATGGCGATCTGGATTTTCACCTTGGGTTGAAACTCCACCACGTACTCGGCGCCACGATACAGCTCGGTGTGCCCTTTCTGCCGGCCGTAGCCCTTGACCTCTTCCACGGTCATCCCGTGGATACCGATCTGCTGCAGGGCGTCGCGTACGTCATCGAGCTTGAAGGGCTTGATGATTGCGGTCATCATTTTCATGTGGGTTCCTCACTGTTGACGTGGCCCGGGTTTGCTGCCGGAAGTGTTGCGGACAGACGTTGCCGGCGGGCTGGGACAAGGGCCACCTTTGCTCTTATTTGACCCCGTGCTGGGACGGGGCGAAGAGGCATCCTGCCACAGGGCGGTGCAAAGGAGAACTCCTTTGGCACCGTCACGGTGAATAGCCTGTGCGAGCGCCGTTTCATGCCTGTATACATGCACCAAATTAGTGCCTGCAGAGTATAAAGGCACCATTTCCGGGCGTGCATCGGCGCGCCCGACATGCTATCAATACGCGCGTTCCCACTGCTGCCCAGGTGCGCCATGACCACACTGACCCGCTTCTGCCTGCTCGCCATCGCCCTGCTGCACGCGACTGCCGTTTCCGCCCAGGCGCCCGTCCCCGACCCGGGGGGCGACACGCCGCGCAACGTCATCCTGATCATCGGCGACGGCATGGACGAGCAGCAGCTGACCATAGCGCGCAATTACCTGCACGGCGCCGCTGGCAAATTGCTGCTGGACAGCCTGCCCCTGCGCGCCGCCGTGCAGGTGCTGACAATCGAGGACAAGGTGGACGGGGGGCCGGTGTACGTGTCCGACTCGGCGAATACCGCCACCAGCCTGGCCACCGGCGCGGTGACCAGCCGCGGCCGCATCGGCACCAGCGCCGGCAGCGACCAGCCGTTGCGCAACATCGTGGAACTGGCGCACGCGGCCGGGCTGCGCAGCGGTATCGTCACCACCGCCAGCGTGACCGACGCCACGCCCGCCGCGTTTGTCGCGCACATCAACTTTCGCCTGTGCGAGAACCCCTCGCTGATGCAGGAGGTGGTGTACCGGGATATCCACCTGGGCAGTTGCGCACAACACAGCAAGGCGCGCGGCGGCGCCGGCTCCATCGCCGAACAGCTGGCGGCATCCCCCCTGCAGGTCCTGCTCGGCGGCGGCAGCAAACACTTTGACGTGGCGGTGGAGGGCGGACAGCGCAGCGTTGCCGAACAGGCTCGCGCGCAGGGCTTCCGCCTGCTGTACAGCGAGCGGGAACTCGCCGCCGCACCCGGCGGCGAGCGCCTGCTCGGGCTGTTCGCGCCATCGACCCTGCCGGTGCGACTGCAGGGCGAGGACGGGCGCGAGGCCGAGGAGCCGCGGCCTAGCCTGCTCAACCGGCTGCACCCCTATCTCGGCTCGGTCACGCTGCCCGAGCCCATGCGCTGCGAGCCCAACCCGGCCTTCGACGGCATCCCCTCACTGCGGCAGATGACCGAGGTAGCGCTGGCGCAGCTCAGCGCAAACAACGAACGCGGTTTCTTCCTGATGGTCGAGTCCGCGTCGATCGACAAGCAGGCCCACGAGCGCAAGCCCTGTGGTTCCATCGGCGAACTGGCGCAACTGGAGGAGGCCCTGGCCAGCGCCCTGGACTTCGCGACGCAACACCCGCACACCCTCGTGCTGGTCACCGCCGATCACGCCCAGGCCGCGCAGTTGATCCCCCACGAGAGCCTGTTCTCCGCCTATCCCATCCCGCTCTACACCCCCGGCAAACTGGCGCGCATCGTCACGCCAGAGGGCGCGCAAATGGCGGTGAACTACGCCACCACCAACTTCATCATGGAGGAGCACACCGGCGCCGCGGTGCCACTGTACAGCAACGCCGAGGGTGCCGGGCGCGTACAATCGTTCCTGCGTCAGCCCGACCTGTTTGCGATCATGCGCGACTACCTCGGCCTGTAGCGCGCATCGGCACGGTCCTAGAGATTCACCCAGGAATTGAGCGCGCGCAGGCGGAACTGCCTGCCGCGGAAGCTGAGCACCACCGAGTCCGGCAGGATTTCATCGATCTTCAGGCCAGGCGCGGGACTGCCGCCCACAGCCAGGGTCTTGTTGTTGAGTATCACGCGCGACTGCGCCGCGTTGTCGGAATAATCGTGCTGGCGATAAAAGATGGTGGGGATTTCGTCCTTGGCCTGCTGGGAGAGTTCCGCGATGAACGGCGCGGGGTGCTCCACCAGGCGTTCGGTGTGCATCTCCTCGCGCGCGCGCAGCAGGATATCCTCGATATCCACCGGCTCCTCCTCGCTCTCGCCGGTCGCGCCCGCCGCGGACTGCGCCGCGGGCGCGACCTCGCGCCCTGCCCCCTCCGGGCTGCGCGACGGGGTTTCCCGCGCCTCCTCCTGTTGCCGCGCGGTGCCCGCGGCGCGCTGGTAGAGCTGCGCCACGGCGTCCGCCGACGGGTCGGGCCGCGCCTGCGACGAGGCCGCTACCGGTGCCGGAGCCGGGCTTGAGGCCTGACCTGGGGTGGAAGCCGGCGTCGAGGCCGGGCCTGGGGTTGGAGCCGCCCCTGGAATTGGACTTGGACCTGGAGTTGCAGTCGGGGGCAGGGCCCGGGACTGCGCGGCTGCGGCGGTTTCTCGCGACGCGGCCGGTGCGGAGGGCTGCGCCGCGACCACCTCTGCGGGCTGTTGCGCCCGCGCGCGCAGCTCCGACTTCACCGAGTTCAGCGCGCTGCTCACGTTGCGTGACAGTTCCGCCACGGGCTGCGTCGGCGCCGGCTGCGCGCGCCCGAACAGCAGCCAGGCGATAACCGCCAGCGCCACGGCCAGGGCAACCCAGGGGAGCAGACGCCACAACGGATTCCGCGGCGCCACGGGGTGACGGGTGCCAAGACCCGGTACGGGATCGGCCTCCTGGCGGGATCGGTTCAGTGCGTCGAGAATCAGTGACATGGTCGCCCTCCACGGGCTGGTCGCTGCCGCTCCGGTCCCGTCACGACGCCGGTAGCGCCGTGTCGTCGGCAGTCAGGCGCTGGCGCGCCGCCGCGGCATCGGGATCGATACCGAGCAGTTCGTTGAGTTTTACCAGGGTCTGTACGCCGACGACGCCATCGTCGGCCAGGCCGTATTGGCGCTGGAACAGGCGCACCCGTTGCTGCAGCGCGCGATTGAACTGCCGCTCCGCCAGCGGCGTATCCTGCGCGTCCAGGCGCGCGAACAGTGCGGCGACCGCGGCGACCGCGGCGCCGCGATCGCCCAGGGACAGCGGGCTGACAAACTCCGCCGGGGGGCGCCACAGGTAGCGATAGCGGCCGTCCCACAGCGGCGCCAGTTCGGCCAGGGGCACGCGCTGCACGCCCCCGGGCGCAAACAGCCACGCGTCCTGGCCCTCTATACCCAGCAGCAGCGCCTCGGCGGAGAAGCGCTGCGGCGTTACCAGCGACAGCGACAGTGGCCGGTCCAGTCCGGCCAGTTCGTCCCAGGTGCCCGCCTCGCCCTCGGTACACAGTACGCCGGCGACAGGAGTGCGCGGACACGGCGCGGCGGGGGCGGCAACCTCGTACAGCGCCCACAGTTGCGCCATGGATTCGCCCGGGGGTAACAGTGTGGACTGCAGGACATCGGTGGCGGGCGCCGGCTGCCGCGCAGGCCGTGGCGCGGGAGCCGGCGATACCGCGGGCGCCGCCGGCGGCGGAGATAACAACGAGCCTGTCGCCGGTTCCGACACGGGCACGGCCGCCTGCGCCGGTGCGGGCGACGCCCCGCCACTGCCCCCCAGCAGCAGCCAGCCGCCGCCCAGCACCAGTAGCAGTACCAGGGCCAGGCCGGCGACAATGGCCGCCGGCCAGCGCCAATCCGCGCCGCCGGCGTCCTGGCCGAGCACCTCCCGCGCCGCCAGCGCGAGCATGCCGCGGTCGGCGCGGCTCTGGTTGCGCCCGTAGGCGCCGAGCAGGATACGGTCGCAGAGCACGTTGATGATGCGCGGGATGCCGCGGCTGGCGCGGTAGATACCCCTGACCACCGCCGGCGGAAAAATCACCCGTTCCGGGCTCATCCCCGCGACCTGCAGGCGATGCTGGATATAGGCCCCGGTCTCCTCCAGGTTGAGCGGCTCGAGGTTGTAGCGCGCCGTAATGCGCTGGTTGAGCTGGCGCAGTTCGGGCCGGGCCAGCATCTGCGCCAGCTCCGGCTGCCCGATGAGAATGATCTGCAGCAGTTTCTCGCTGTTCGTCTCCAGGTTGGTCAGCAGGCGGATCTGTTCCAGTACGTCGAAGTCCAGGTGCTGCGCCTCGTCGATCAGCAGCACCGTTTTGCGACCGCGCTGGTGATTCTCGAGCAGGAACTGGTGCAGCTTGTCAGTGAGCGACTTCAGCGAATTCTGTTGCCGGTCGTAATCGATCCCCAGTTCATCACAGGCGCTGGCCAGCAGTTCCACCGCGTCCAGCGCCGGGTTGAGAATGATGGCGATGTCGGTGTCATCGGGCAGTTGCTCCAGCAGGCAGCGGTTGATCGTGGTCTTGCCCGTCCCCACCTCGCCAGTGAGCAGTATGAACCCGCCCCCGGCGCCGACGCCGTAAAGCAGGTGCGCCAGGGCGTCCCGGTGGCGGGCGCTCATGAACAGGTAGCGCGGATTGACCGCGATGGAGAAAGGCGCTTCCGTGAGCCCGAAGTATTGGTAGTACATTCAGTCGCGGGCGAACCGCCCCTGCCTGGGAATCTGAGCGCATTATGCCCAAGGCCGGCAGGCAACGCCATCGGGCGTGCCAGCGCACCGTGTCCTGGCCTACAATGGCGCTTTTGCGGTTTCTACCAGCATGCCTTCCGAGTCCCAGGCAGTGCGCAAGGCCATCGGGCTGTCCTTTCTCATGGTGGGACTGGCCAGCACCGCCGTTGCCGCCACCAAGTACGCCTCGGTATACGCCAGCACCGAGGTCATCGTCACGGTGCAATACCTGGTGTGCACGCTGCTGTGTCTGCCGCGCATCCTGCGCGCCGGCGCGGGCAACCTGCGCACCGGCCACCTGGGCCTGCACCTGCTGCGCGGCGTCGCCGGCGTGCTGGGTTTCTACCTGTTTTACGCGTCGCTGCAGCACATCCCGCTGGTTGACGCCATGCTGCTGCGCCAGAGCGCGCCGCTGATGGTGCCACTGGTGCTGTGGGCGTGGTTGCGCGAGGGTGTCGCCGGCCGCGCCTGGCTGCCACTGTTTATCGGCTTCGCCGGCATCGTGGTGATTCTCAGGCCCAGCCCCCAGGGCCTGAGCGGCTGGCACGCGGCGGGATTGTTGTCCGCCATCACGCTGGCGCTGTCCATGGTGGCGACGCGCCGCCTGGCCGCCACCGAGCCGACCGCGCGTATCCTGTTCTACTACGCCGTGCTGTCGCTGGCCTGCGTGGCGCCGTTCAGCCTGGGGGACTTCGACGGCATTCCGGCGGCAGGCTGGCTGGCCATTCTCTACGTGGGAGTGGCGATCTACTGGACACTGGAACTGTATACCCGCGCCTACGGCATGGCGCCGACCGCGGCCATCGCGCCGATCAACTACTTCGCGGTGGTGCTGGCGGGTTTCTGGGGCTGGTTGTTCTGGGGGCAGGTGCCGGACCGGTGGTCCCTGCTGGGCAGCGCCCTGGTCATCGCCGGGGGCCTGTTGACGATCTATCTCGCGCGGGAGCGCAAGTCGCCTGCCGGGCCAGATGGTTGAGACTCAGTGCGCCGCGCGTCAACGCTCGGCAATCGCCGCCTCGCGCTGGTAACGGGAGCGGCGCTCGGCCGCGAAGTCCGCGCCGCTCTTGCGCTGATCCTGCTCGCTGCGCCAGGTCTTGTCCTCGCTCTGCTTGCGCGTGTTCGCGCCGGAGTCGAGATTGGTAGCGCCGACGCGGACCTCCTCGCGACTGCCGTCGGTAGCGCAGCCCTTGTCAGTAAAACTGGCCCGGCCGGTCGCGTGATCGACGCACATGTAGACGCGCGCGGCCGCCACCTGCGGCAGCAACGCCAGTACCAGCGCTGTCGCTAACAATGCTTTCATTCGCGTATGCCCCCCCGGGCTTGTCGTTTCGTCCTGACACTACTCTAGGGGGCCGGCGGCATCACCCGCCACGAAAAACTGGAGTTTTCTCCAGAAAATACAAAACCTGCGAAAATGGGCGTTCCGGCGGCTAACTGGCGCCATCTGCGCTGAATATCGCCGCAAGCCGATGGCCGCCGAACTTTTCCACGGCTCCCGGGTCCCAACCTCATGGCCAGGACACCGGGATTTCGCGCGATGCGGCGATCGACACCACTACTGCTGACACTGCTGATGCTGGCCCTGCCCGGCGCGGCGCGGGCCGACAGCGCCACCGCGCTGTTCGCAGGCGGCTGTTTCTGGTGCATGGAGTCGGATTTCCAGGGTCGGCAGGGTGTACTCGACGTCGTCTCCGGTTTCACCGGGGGCACACTGGAAAATCCCAGCTACGCGGGCGACCACGCGGGGCATTTCGAAGCCATCGAGGTGACCTACGACCCGTCGCTGATCAGCTACGCCGAGCTGCTGGACATCTACTGGGTCAATATCGACCCCTTCGACAACGGGGGGCAGTTCTGCGACCGAGGCTTCAGCTACCGCAGCGCCATTTTCCCAGGCTCCCCGGCCGAGCGTCGCCTGGCGCAGCAGTCCGCGAAGGCCGTGTCAGCTCGGTTCGACGGCGCACAGGTGCACACGGAAATTCGCCCGGCCGGCGACTTCTGGCCGGTGGAGGAATACCACCAGGACTACGCCGTGAAGAACCCGCTGCGCTACAGGTTCTACCGCTGGAACTGCGGCCGCGACCAGCGCCTGGAAGCAATCTGGGGAGAGCGCGCAGACCGCCACGACTAGCGGGCGCATCCTTTACACCCCGCGACGCCGCGCCGATACTGGCGCGCAGGCACCAGGCCGGCTCACGGCCGCACAGGAGCGTCCCACATGCACGTTTTCGTCACCGGCGCGACAGGCTTTGTCGGCCTGCACACGGTCCTGGCCCTGCTGGCGGCCGGGCACAGCGTGCGCCTGGGTGTACGCAACGCGCAGAAGATGCAGGCGTTGTACGCTCGCCACGGCGTCGAGGCCGTGGACTTCGCCGTGGGCGAGATCACCGACGGGGTGTCCGTGGACCGCGCCCTGGAGGGCTGTGACGCGGTGGTGCACACCGCGGCGCTGGTCAGTATGGATCCCGGCCAGGCAGACCTCATGCACAAAACCAATGTGACCGGCACACAGCGCGTCATCGGCGGCGCCGTGGAGCGTGGCATCGAGCGCATCGTCTACGTGTCCAGCGCCGCAGCCCTGTTCGACCCGGGCCTGCCGGTGATCGATGAGCGCACCCCGCTCGCCGCACCACGCTCTCCCTACGCCCGCTCCAAGGTGGAGGCGGAGCGCGTGGTGCAGGACCTGATCGACCAGGGCGCCAATATCGCGATCACCTACCCGACGGGGATCATGGGTCCCGATGACCCCGCGCTGAGCGAGGGCAACCAGTCGCTACTGATCATCCTGCGCTACTGCCATGTCCACACCAGTTCCGGCCTGCAACTGATCGACGTGCGCGACCTCGCCGGCGCACACGTGGGACTGCTCGAGGGCGCACACGCGGGGCGCTTTCTCGCCGCCGGGCACTACCAGCCCTGGCGCGACCTGGGCCGCGCACTGGAGTCGGTCACCGGCCGCTCGCTGCGTAAGGTGCCGCTGCCGGGAGCCCTGCTGCGCGCCAGCGGGCGCCTGGCCGACCAGCTGAGCCGGCTGCGCGCCCTGGACCTGCCCCTGAGCAGCGAGGCCATGACCTTCGCCACGCGCTGGGTGTACTGCGACGACGACAAGCTGCGCTCGACCCTCGGGCTGCAGTGGCGCCCGCTGACCACCACCCTGCGCGACACCACGCGCTGGCTGGCGCAGGCCGGACATGTCGATCCCGGCTGGGCGCCGGCGCCCGGGGACTGAGCGGGCAGCCTACGCCGAGTCCACCGCGGCGAGCAGTTCCAGCGCCTCGTCGCACCAGGCCAGGAACTGTTCGCCCTGCCCCATCCCGGCCAGCAGGGCCAGGTAGACGCCCTTGTGACGCACCGGCAGCGAGGCCGGGTCGGCGTAGTGTCGCAGACGGACTTTTTCGTACAGGTACAGCGTGCGCATCATTTGCTGGCGCCGTTCGGCAATCTCCGCGGCCAGGTGCCGGGCATTCTCTGTGCTCAGGTTGTACAGTTTGATGAGCAGTTCGTCCTTGGCGGCCTGGGTGCGTGTCTTGTCGTACACCCACCGCGCCAGGGCCTTGCGTCCGGCGCCGGTGAGGCCGTAGACGATCTTGTTGGGTTTGCCGCTCTGGCTGACCTCGCGCTTGTTCAGCCACTGCCTGTCCGCCAGCTTGTGCAGTTCCTGGTAGATCTGCTGGTGTGAGGCGTGCCAGAAGAAACCCAGGGAGGCTTCGAAGTCCTTGGCCAGTTCGTAGCCGGACAGGTCGTCGTCGATCAGGGCTGTCATGATCGCGTGCGCCAGCGCCATAGCGTCACCCCCTGTTGTTGTTGTGCGGTGAACAGCGTCGGAACCCCGTCTGCACCCCCAGCATACTCCCTGCGGCGCCCGGCAGGCAAAGGCGCCGGCGCCTAGCGTTGTGGCGGCTGCTCGTGAATCACCAGTTCCAGGTCGTGCGCCGGCGGCGCGTGGTCCGGCAGCCTGATCGCCAGGACCAGTTGGCGCACTGCCTCTGGCGGCGCCGCGGTGAGGCGCGAGACGGCGAAGGCCACACTGAAATTGACCAGCGCCCCCACGGCCCCGAAGGCGTTGGGTTCGATGCCGAAAAACCAGTTCGGCGGCGTGTCGCCGAGAAATGCCGTACCCGGAATGAACATGACGCCCTTGTGCTGGAACACGTAGAACAGGGTGACACCGATACCCGCCACCATGCCGGCGATCGCGCCCTCGCGCGTGACCCGGGTGGAAAAAATGCCCATCATCAGCGCGGGAAAAATGGATGACGCCGCCAGCCCGAAGGCCAGCGCCACGGTACCGGCGGCAAAGCCGGGGGGATTGAGGCCCAGGTAGCCGGCGCCCAGGATGGCAACCGCCATGGCCAGGCGGCTGGCGCGCAACTCCTGTTTCTCGGTGATGCCGGGCATGAGCATACCCTTGAGCAGGTCGTGGGAAATGGCCGAGGCAATCGCCAGCAACAGGCCGGCGGCGGTGGACAGTGCGGCGGCCAGCCCCCCGGCGGCGACCAGCGCGATGACCCAGTTGGGCAGGCGGGCGATCTCCGGGTTGGCCAGCACGATGATGTCCTGGTCGACCTTGACCATCTCGTTGGCCTGCTCGTCGGCGCTGTACTGGATGCGCCCGTCGCCATTCTTGTCCTGGAATCCCAGCAGGCCGGTTTTTTCCCAGTTGCGGAACCAGCGCGGACGCTCCTCGATCAGCAGGTGGTCGCCGGACTGCGGTTGCAGCGTTTCCATCAGGTTGAGCCGCGCCATGCCGGCCACCGCCGGCGCGGTGGTGTACAGGACGGCGATGAACACCAGCGCCCAGCCCGCGGAGGTACGCGCGTCGCGCACCCGGGGCACGGTGAAGAAGCGGATGATGACGTGGGGAAGACCGGCCGTGCCGATCATCAGCGACAGGGTAAACGCGAACATATTGAGGCCGTTCAGGCGCACGTCGGTGGTGTATTCGCGAAAACCAAGATCAGTTACCACCTGGTCCAGGCGGTCCAGCAGGTAGGTATCGCTTCCCGCCAGCGTACTGCCCAGTCCGAGCTGGGGAATCGGGTTGCCGGTCAGTTGCAGGCTGATGAAGATTGCCGGGATGGTATAGGCGGTAATCAACACGCAATACTGCGCGATCTGCGTGTAGGTTATGCCTTTCATCCCGCCCAGTACCGCGTAGAAAAAAACGATGAGCATGCCCACGAACAGCCCCGTGTCATACTCCACTTCCAGGAAGCGGGAAAAGGCCACGCCGACACCCTTCATCTGCCCGATCACGTAGGTCACCGAGCAGATGATCAGGCACACCACCGCCACCGCGCGCGCGCCCCTGGAGTAATAGCGGTCGCCGATAAACTCCGGCACGGTGAACTTGCCGTACTTGCGCAGATAGGGTGCGAGCAACATGGCGAGAATGACATAGCCGCCGGTCCAGCCCATCAGGAAGACGCTGCCGCCATACCCCATGAAGGCAATCAGCCCGGCCATGGAGATAAAGGAGGCCGCGGACATCCAGTCCGCAGCGGTGGCCATGCCGTTTTGCACCGGGCCGATCCCGCCTCCGGCGATGTAGAACTCACTGGTCGAGACCGCCCTGGCCCAGAAGGCGATGCCGACATAGAGCGCGAAGGTCAGGCCGACGACGAGATAGGTAAGGGTCTGCAGTTCCATGCCCTAGGCCCCCGGCTCGTCGTCGTCATCGACATGGAACTCGTGGTCCAGCGCGGCCATCCTGCGCGCGTAGTAGAAAATGAGCGCGACGAAGACGTAGATCGAGCCCTGCTGGGCGAACCAGAAGCCGAGCTTGTAGCCGCCGATACGGAACTGGTTGAGAAAATCGACCAGGATGATGCCGCAACCGTAACTGACCACGAACCACACCAGCAACAGGCGCAGCATCAGGCCCAGATTACGACGCCAGTACGCAGCGGCCCGGGTTTCATCTCGTTGCGCCAAACCTGGCCTCCTTTTTATTGTTGTCGTTTGCACCGGGCAGCGCCCGCCCTCGCCCCCGCGCCGCATCGACACGGCACAGCGGATCCAGGACGAAAACGTTAGCACAATTGGTCGAACATCTCCGCATCGTCTAGACTAGGGCCCTTTCAGGTCCCGGGGCATTCCGGTAACGAATGGCGGCAGACAGCGCGAGCGGTGAGAGGACGGTACAGGGCTCCGCGCAAGCGACGGCGCGCCTGCGCTACGCCGTGAAAACGGCACTGGCCCTGACCCTGGCCTACCTCCTGCCCATGGCCCTTGGCTGGCCACAACCACAGACCGCCGCCACCACCGTCATGCTCATCGCCGCCGCCGGGGCGGTGTCCGACTCCCTGCAGAAGGGCGTGCTGCGTATCATCGGCACGGTCGCTGGCGCCGTCATCGGCCTGTCCCTGATCGCGATGTTTCCGCAGGAGCGGATGCTGTACCTGTTGTCGGTTTCCGCCGTGGTGAGCGTGGTGGCCTACCTGTACAACGCCTACCAGGGCGACAGCACCGCCTTCATGCTGACCGCGGTGGTCACACTGATGGTATTCAACGGCGGGGACGCCGACGGGGCTTTTCTCTACGGCGTGGACCGCGCCTTCATGACCGTCTTCGGCGTTATTGTCTACACGGTCGTGGCCAGCCTGTTGTGGCCGGTACGGGTCGCGGACAACACTCGGGCCATGGCGGCGGAACTAATCCGGGGATTCGCCGCGGCATTCCACGCGCTGGGGCAGGACAGCGCCGGGCGCGAGGATACGGACAAGCGGCTGGCGCAGCTGCTGACCCGGGCCGAGGACTTCCATACGCACTTTGCCGCCGTGCGTGGGGGTAGCGGGCTGGACGACTACGCGGCGGAGTGGCGCCAGGTCGCCGCCTGCCTGGAGGAGTTGCAGGAGGACCTGGTACCGGCGCTGCAACGCCCCTCTCCCCCCGACACCGATTTCGCACGCTACATCGACAGCTACCCGGTCCTGCTGGCTGACCTGGATGCGCGCTTTACCCACGCGGCGGACTGCCTGCAGGGCGCGGCCTACCGGGTCCAGGCGCCGACGCCGGTTGTCGAGGTGCGCAGCGAGGCGTTGGCCGACTGCAACCACCGGACGACCGCTGAAGTGCGCGCGCGGGCCGACCTGCTACAGCGCCTGCAGGACAACCTCGCGGCGCTGCAGGCCGCCCTGGACAGCATGTTGCACGACAGGGCCGGCTTTCGCCCGGTACGCGAACCGAGCAGCCGGCCGGCCTTCATATGGCTGGACCTGGAGCACCTGAAAACCGCCCTGCGCGCCTTTGTCACCTTCTGGATCGCCAGCGCCATCTGGATCCAGTTCAATCCCCCGGGCGGCTTTATGTTCGTGACATTCTGCACCGTGCTGGTCCCGCTGGTGTCCTTTACGCCCGCGACGCCCAAGCTGCTCATCGTACTGCTCAGCCTCGGCTTCCTGTTCGCCTTTCCCGCCTACGTGTTCCTGCTGCCGCAGTTGACGCACTGGCTGCAGCTGGGGGCGTTCCTGTTCGTGTACGCATTCCTGGGTTTCTTCATATTTGCCGGGCCGGTATCGATTTTCTTCCTGCTGGGCCTATTCACCCTCGGGATACAGAACAGCATGAGTTACCACGTGGACGGCCTGCTGTCGATCATGCTGATGTTCTACCTGGTGTGCGCGACACTGGTCATCACCATGTACTTCCCCTTTTCCAGTCGCCCCGAGATTCTCTTCGACAGCCTGCGCCGACGGTTTTTCCGCAGCTGTGCGCGCACCCTGCGGCAGTCCGGCCGGGCGCGCCGACGGCTGTGGGAGCGGATGTGGGAACATCTCTCGCGCGGCAGCGAGGCGCTGCTGCTGGCCAAGTTGCTGCAGTGGGGCGCCAGGATCGACCCCTCGCGCATGGGCGCGGACACGGCGCAATCGGTGCAGGCGTTGAACCACGCCTGCGAACTGCTGCATGCCCAGGTTCAGGTCGTCGCCCGCCGCGCCGACGAGTTCACAGGCAACCCACTGGTCGCGGCCCTGCGCGCGCGCGCCGAAAATCACCGCCTGGCGCAACTTTGCGCTACACTGGCCTCGCGTGACCCCGCGCAGGCCATCGACGCCGCCGGGGTAGGACCGGAGGCCCTGGAAGCGCAGCTCGACGACTTTCTCGGCACCATCGACCCACAACAATACGAACAGCGGGAACTGGGATTGTTCTATGTCTACCTCGGGCTACAGGCCTCGCTGCTGGACGCCATCATGGCCTGCCGGCAGGCGCAGGACGCCATGGAGCTGGAAAGGCTGGCGGAGCCCGGGTTCTAGCGTGGCCAGCGCGAGGGTACATCGCGGCGCCGCACTGCTGCTCCTGTACCTGGGCCTGACCGCCTGTACGGTGGTCGGCCCGGACTACCAGGCGCCGCCGGCGCCGGCCCTGCCCAGCGCCTGGGAACCGGCCCGGGCCCAGGAACAGGCGCGCAGCGTGGGCGCGTGGTGGCAGCGCTTCAACGACCCGGTGCTGGACGAGCTCATCGCGCGCAGCGCGCGCCAGAACCTGAGCATCGAGGCGGCGGGCCTGCGCATCGTGCAGGCGCGGGCCGCACTGGGTATCAGCGATGCGCTGGTGTTCCCGCAACAACAGCAGATCAACGCCAACTACTCCGGCCTGTACCGCGACGAGGACTGGTTCAAGTCCGCCAGCGCCAGCCTCGACGTCGGCTGGGAGATGGACATCTGGGGCAAGTACGCACGCGGTATAGAGTCCGCGGAGGCGACGCTGTACGCCTCCATCGCCTCCTACCACGACGTACTGGTGAGCATCACCGCCGAGGTGGCGCGCAACTACATCAATTATCGCACCGCCGAGGAGCGTATGTTCCTGGCGCGGCAGAATATCGCCATCCAGGAGCGGGTGGTGGAGATGACCCGGGTGCAGTACGAATCGGGCAATGTCTCGGAGCTGGACGTGCAACAGGCGCGCACCCAGCTCTACGCGACCCAGGCGTCGCTGCCGGGGCTGAACAACGCGCGGCAGCAGTCGCTCAACGCTATCGCTGTGCTGCTCGGCACGGTGCCCGAGACCATCGCCCCACTGCTCGAGGCCACCGGGGAGCGCCCGCTGCCACGCCTGCAGACCGCCGACGGCGTCGCCCAGCGCAGCGGCCTGCAGGACGTCAATTACCAGCAGGGATCCGTCATTCCCGCGGCGCCCGTGCTCGAGCCGCGCATCGACTCGGCGCTGGTGCTGCAAAGGCCGGACCTGCAGGTCGCGGAGCTGCTGGCCAGGGCGCAGAGTGCGCAGATCGGCCTGAACGAGGCCAATCTCTACCCGCAGTTCGTGCTGTTCGGCTCCGTGGGCGCCAGCCAGACCGTCAGGTCCAGCCGCAGCTTCGACTTCGACGACGCGGTCACCGCGAGCATCGGTCCTGGACTGAGCTGGGACATCTTCAACTACGACCGTATCAAGAACCGCGTGCGTATCGAGGATGCGGCGTTCCAGGAGAGCCTGGCGAACTACAACCAGAGCGTACTGGAAGCGGTACGGGAAGTGAGCAACGCCCTGGAGGGCTACCAGAACAACCTGGAGCGCAGCGGTTTCGACCACAAGGCGGTGGAGGCCTCGATCCGCGCCTTCAATATTTCCGCCAACCAGTACAACAACGGACTGGTCACCTACCAGCGCCTGCTCAGCACGGTGGAGAAAATGACCGCGCGCGAGGATATCTACGCCCAGACCCGCGGCGCCATCGCCAACCAGCTGGTGGCGCTGTACAAGGCGCTGGGCGGCGGCTGGGACACGCTGCAAACCGGGCCCGTGGTCAAACCGGATACCGTGCGGCAAATGCGCGAGCGCACCGACTGGGGCGACTACCTGGACCCGGAAACCATCGTCGGGGAGGACCGCAATGAGTAGCGTTCCCCACGAGCTCGCCTGGGGGGATGTATTGTTCTCCCCCGTGCTGCCGGTGTTCGCCCTGGCCCTGCTGGGCGCGTGGCTGAGCGTGGGGCTGCTGAACAAATTGCGCCTGTCACGGTATATCATGTTCCCGTCAGTGACCTTTCTGGCATTGATGGCCACCTACATCATGCTGATGAACGCGTTCTGGCTGCGCATCTAGGGAGTCGCGGAAGTGCAAAAGCTGAAAAAGCTCACTCTGGCCATCGTCAACCTGGCATTGATCGCGCTGGTCGCCTGGTTCGCCTGGCAGGCCGCCAGTGACTACATCGACAACCCCTGGACCCGGGACGGCCAGGTGCGCGGCAACGTCATACAGGTCGCACCGCGCGTCACCGGCATGGTCACCAGCATCCCCATCATCGACAACCAGTTCGTGCACGCCGGAGACCTGCTGTTCGAAATCGATCCGGAGCCCTTCGAAATCGCCATTGCGCAGGCCAAGGCGAACCTGGAGCGCGCCAAAATCAGCTCCAGGGCCGCGCAAATCGAATTCGACCGGCTCAAGGACATCCAGGCCAAGGACAAGGGCGCGGTGTCACAGAAGGACCTCAATCGGCGTGAGGCAAACTACCTGCAGTCCCTGGCGGAAATCGACGTGGCGCAGGAAACCCTGCGCGGCGCCAGGCTGAATCTCGGTTACACCAAAGTCCACGCGCCGGTGGACGGCTACGTGTCCAATGTAGATTTCCAGGTCGGCACCCAGGCCGTGGCGTACACACCGATCGTCGCCCTGGTGGAGAGCGACAGTTTCTGGGTCTTCGGTTACTTCCGCGAGAACCAGATCGGCCGCGTACGCATCGGCGATCCGGCGGAAGTCACGCTGATGGCCTATCCCGACCAGCCCCTGAAAGGAACCGTCGAGTCGCTGGGCTGGGGCATTGCCCCGTCCGACGGCAATACCGGCGTCAAGCTGCTGCCCAGCATCAAGCCGGTATTCCAGTGGATTCGCCTGGCGCAGCGCATACCGGTGCGGGTGCGCCTGGACGAATTGCCCGCGGGTGTGGAGCTGCGCTTTGGCCTTACCGCGTCGGTCATGGTCATGCAGCAGCAGTAAGCCTGTTTTCAGCAAAGAGCCGCGGATATGCCGAAAATTCATTCCCACAACAATTTCTTCGTCTTCACCGGGGCGCTGGTCGCCCTGCTCGTCTGTTCGGGACTCATCACCTCCACACCCGCCGGCGACTACCACATGGCGTTACAGCTGGCGATGATCGGCACGGAGATCGTGGCCTATTTCAGCCTCAGCCTGACGCGCAGGTGGCGCCGCTTCGTCATTATCATCCTGGCTATCACCCTGGCCGCCAATGTGTTCAAGGAATCCTCTTCGTGGTCCTTCGCACCCGTGACGGTGCTGCTGGCCTACCTCGTTTTCCTGGTCGGCATGACGATCGCGGCGACGCGGCAGGCGATCTTCACCGGGTGTATCGAGCTGAACACGATCGCCGGCGCGGTGGGCGTCTACCTGCTGCTCGGGCTGGTGTGGACCGTGCTGTACCTGCTCTCCATGGAGGCCTGGCCGCAGGCGATCCATGGCATCGAGTATCGCCCCTGGCATGAAAACATGGGGAAAATGGTCTATTTCAGTTACGTCACCATGACCACGCTCGGCTATGGTGACATCAGCCCCGCCATTCCCTTCACCCGCGTGCTGGCGGCGCTGCAGGCGGTCACTGGCACGTTTTATATGGCGGTGGTGGTGGCCAGCCTGGTCGGCGCCCTCAGCGAGCACGCGAAAAAACCCTAGTCCCGGAGACGCCCCATGGAAAACGAAGACCCGAAAGCCTCGTACGACCCCCTGTTTGTACGCAACATGATCGAGTCGTTCCTGCGCATCGGTCTGCTGGCGATCCTGCTGTTCTGGTCCTACGACGTGATCAGGCCTTTCATGGTGCCCCTGGCCTGGGGCGCGATTATCGCCATGGCGGCCTTCCCCCTGGTGAAATGGCTGGAGCCCAAACTGGGCGGGCGACGCGGCCTGGCCTCGACGCTGGTGTGCACGCTGTTCATCCTCGTGCTGGTCATCCCGACCTGGAGCATCACCGACGCCCTGCTCGGCAGCCTGAAAGACCTCACCACGGAGCTGGAGAACGGATCCCTCACGGTACCGCCGCCGAACGACAAGGTCAGGGACTGGCCGCTGGTCGGGGAGCGGGTGTTCACCGCCTGGAGTTCCGCCAGCAGCGACCTCGAATCCTTCGTCAACAGCAATGCCGAGAGCATTCGGGAGGCCACCCGGGGCGTCCTCAAACGCGTCGGCTCCAGCCTCACCGGTGTGCTGATGTTCATCGTCTCCATCATGATCGCCGGCGGCTTCATGAGCTACGCCGAAAGCTGTGGCCAGGCGGCGAACCGCTTCTTCGTGCGCGTCGGCGGGCTGCGTTCCGGCGGCGAATGGGCGCCCATGACGGTGGCCACGGTGCGCGGCGTGTTGCAGGGTGTGGTGGGTATCGCCGTCATACAGACGACCCTGATCGCCATCGGCATGGTAGTCGCCGGTGTGCCCGGGACAGCGCTGTGGTCAGCCATCGTACTGGTAGTCGCCATCGCGCAGCTGCCACCGCTGATCGTGATGCTGCCGATCATCGTCTGGGTCTTTTCCACCGCCGACACCACCACCGCGATCATATTCGCCGTGTACCAGGTGGTGGCCAGTTCCAGTGACACCTTCCTCAAGCCGCTGCTGCTCGGCCGCGGCCTGGACATCCCCATGCCGGTGATCCTCATCGGCGCCATCGGCGGCATGATCGCCTCCGGGGTCATCGGCCTGTTCGCCGGCGCCGTCATCCTGTCCATCTGGTACAAACTGTTCGGCGCCTGGCTGGAACAACAGGCGCAGTGATGGCCCTGGGGGGGAAAGTGTGAGGATTTCACACGCCTGTCAATTTTGACCGTTCAGGTCATAGGCCCACAGCCGCCTGTGGACTAAGCTTTCCCCATACCCGCAGGCTCCACCGACACTGGATTGCCGCCGCGCATATTCGGCGGAGCAAACGATAACAGCGGGCCGGCCACGCCATGGACAGCCCCCGGCCAGGCCCCGGTAGACAAGGTATCGCAGTATGACTACCCGCACACGCAGGTCTCGGGCCTGGCCCCGTACGGCCATCGCCACCGCACTGGCCGCCAGCGCGGCCCACTCCCAGGCGCAACTGGTACTGGAAGAAGTCATCGTCACCGCGCAGAAACGCGTGGAAAGTGTGCAGGACATCTCGGCCACGGTGAATGTGGTGAGCGGTGACAACATCGACCGCTTCGCCGCCTTCAGCTTCAACGAAATCGAGCAGCAGACCGCCGGGCTGACCCTGGCCAGCCCGAATTCACGCAACAAGACCATCGCCCTGCGCGGCATCAGCGTCGACCCCGAATCGGGCACCTCGGCGGCGGTAGACGTGTACTGGAACGGCGCTATCGTGCGCCCGGACGTCGCCTTCACCCAGCTCTACGACCTGCAGCGCGTGGAAATCCTGCGCGGCCCCCAGGGCACCCTGCAGGGCCGCACCTCGCCGGCCGGCGCCATCAACATCATCACCAACCGCGCCGACACGGCCGAGAGCAGCGGCTACGTGCAACTCTCCGCCACGGACAATGACGGCCTGAACGCCCAGGCCGCCTACGGCGCTCCTCTAATCGAGGACACCCTGGGTGTGCGCGTGGCGGCAGTCTACGACACCACCGCGGGCCCCGACGTGAGCAACCTGACCACGGGCTTCGACAACCAGGAGATCGAGGCGTCCTCGGCGCGCCTGAGCTCGGTGTGGAATGTCACCGAGGACCTCAGCGCGGAAGTGATCTGGCAGTATCTCGACCAGGACCAGGACGACCCCAAGGGCATGACCGGGGTGGATCAGCTCGGCGTACGCCCGACGCTGTCGCCGGATGACAGGAAAGCGCTGGGGCCGAGCAACGACGGCACCGATCTCAACTTCGACGTGGTCAACCTGGTAGTGGACTGGAGCATCATGGACCACGATGTCACCGGCATTGTCGGCTACCAGAACTCGGACAAGGAGTCGCGCACCGAGAACGACAGGGCCTACTCCCTGCAGTTCCTCGACCTGCCCGCGCCCTCCTTCCAGATGGCTGATACGGAGGTCGAGACCTGGACCTACGAGTTGCGCGCGGCGTCCGACGGCAACGACTTCTGGGACTACATGGTCGGACTGTACTACCAGGACCAGAATACCGACACCGCGTTCAACGCCAACAGCGTCGTGGTAGACCAGCTGATCGGCTTCTCTACCGAGGGCGTATTGCCGGTGAACGCGAATAACTACGCGATTTTCACCTTCAACCAGTTCTACCTGACCGAGGCGCTGGAACTGGAGGTGGGCCTGCGCTGGACGCAGTACGACGGCTTTCGCCGCGCCGACGTGTTTTACGGCGGACTGAACTACCTGCCGCCGAACCTCGAGCCGATCTCGGACGTGGTGGAAGCCGGCTTCCAGGCGCGCTTTCCCATCGTCGCCGTCAACGACGCCAACTCCAGCGAGGACGCCGTCACCGGCTCCCTCACCCTGCGCTGGGATGTGCTCGAGGATGTTTCCTTGTACGCCTCCTACAATCGCGGCTACCGGCCGGGGGGTATTTCCATCGTGCCGACCCCGAACATCGCTTTCCTGCCCAACGGCGAGGGCGACCTGATCTACGACGAGGAGGAATCCGACGCCTTCGAGATCGGCTTCAAAAGCCGGCCGCTGGACGGGCGCGCCAGCCTCAACGGCGCGCTCTACTACCAGCAGTTCGACGGCTACCAGGGCTTTGTGCGCGGCGTGCAGGTCATCGACCCGGACGGGGTAGCCCAGGACCTGCCCGGCGGCATCGTTTTCAACGGTGACGCGGTGATCTGGGGGGCGGAGCTGGAGGGGCAGATCCTGCTGACCGAGACCTGGAACGCCGGCGGGGCCCTGTCCTACAACGACGCCGAGTGGGACGGCGCCAGCCAGCCCTGTAATGACCGCGAGCCGGGACAGGTGCTGGGCAGCTGTGATCTCGACGGCGACAAGCTGGGCGCCGAGCCCGAGTGGTCGCTGTCGCTCAATTCGGAGTACTACTACCCGCTGGATTCCACGGAGCTCTACGTGCGCGGCCTGTACAAGTACAACGACGACCGCCTCAACGAGGACGCCTCCGCGGGCCTGTTCGACGTGGCCGAGGAGTTCGATGCCTACTACGTGCTGGACCTGTTCGCGGGCTGGCGCAGCAGTGACTACAGCTGGGACGTGTCGGTCTGGGCCAAGAACGTGACCGACGAGGACGAGGTGATCTACCAGCAGGGCCCTGACTCACTGGACCTGCAGATCAGCGGCGGCTCCTACACGCAGACAAACATACTGCGCGAGCGTACCTTCGGCGCCACCGCGCGCTACAACTTCTGACGCGGCCCGCCGCGTTCGCCACGACAAGCGTGATCCCCGCGCCAGCGGGGATCACGGTGGATTTGGCGGGGGTGACGCGCGGGGATGACCCGCGCGGAAGACGTCGTTTACAGCTCGGGAATGAGTTTCGAGTACTGCTCGATCATCGGCATGACGATCTCGGGCCGGTCCCAGTTCTCCATGCCCACACCGATGTTGCAGCGGTCGATGCCCATATCGCGGTAGGACTTGAGCAGGTCGGCGGTCACCGGCGCCATCACCACCAGGGTGATCTCGACATCGTCGGGGCTGCGCCCGGCGTCCCGCACCTGTTGCCGGAAGTCCTCGATACCCTGCTTCACGTCCGGCATGGCCACGTCTACCGGCATCCAGCCGTCTGCCCACTCCGCGGCGTGCCTGATGCCCAGCGGCCCCATGGCGCCGAAAGTCACCGGCGGCCCGCCGGGACGGCTGGCCTTGGGCTCGAACCACACCGGGTCGAAGTCGATCAGATCGCCGTGAAATTCCGGCTCCGCGTCGGTAAACAGCGCCCGCTGCGCCAGCACCGTCTCCTTCAGCGCCAGGTAGCGGCGCTTCCAGGGCAGGCGGGTGGCGTTCTCGAACTCCTCCTGGTTCCACCCCACCCCGCAGCCGATCACGAGTCGCCCGCCGGACAGGCGGTCCAGGGTGGCGATGGTCTTGGCCTGGGAGAACAGCTCGCGCTCCATGAGCAGGGCGATACCGGTACCCAGTTTCAGTTTGCTGGTGACCGCGGCCGCGGACATCAACGACACGTACGGGTCCATCATCTTCTTGTAGGGCTCCGGGAGGTCGCCCCCGGGGGGATAGGGTGTGGTGCGCGCCACCGGAATATGACTGTGTTCGCCGTACCACAGGCTCTCGAACCCGGCTTCCTCCAGCGTCCTGGCCAAGAGGTCCGGGGCCGGGTCATCCGCGGTGTTCATGGAACTGAAACCCAGGTGCATGCTCGCGTCCTCGCTACGGTAATATCGTTATCAGCAACTGCAACATACTGGCAGCGCAGCGCGGATGCCAGCGGACCGTTTCGTCGGGCGGCCGGCGGTTCAGCATGGTATGCCAGCGCTCAGCCAGCGGCGTTCCTGCGCATACGCACGGCGCTGGCCAGTTCAGTCAACGCCGCGCGCGTGTCCTGCCAGCCCATGCAGGGGTCGGTGATGCTCTGGCCGTAGGTCAGGGGCTCCCCCGGCACCACGTTCTGCCTGCCCTCCACCAGGTTGCTCTCCAGCATGACCCCGAAAATGCGCTGGTCGCCACGCGCCACCTGGGTGGCGATGTCCGCAGTGACATCGAGCTGGCGCGCCGGGATCTTGCGGCTGTTGGCGTGGCTCGCATCAATCATGATGCGCGGCGCCAGACCGGCCCGTTCGAGCATCGCCGCGGTATCGTCGACGGAAAACATGTCGTAGTTCGGGTGTGCACCGCCGCGCAGGATGACATGGCAGTCCTCGTTGCCCGTGGTCTGGAAAATCGCCGAGCGGCCCTGCTTGGTCACGGACAGGAAGTGGTGCGGCTGGGACGCCGAGCGGATGGCGTCGATGGCCACCTGTATGTCGCCGTTGGTGGCATTCTTGAAACCCACCGGGCAGGACAGGCCCGAGGCCAGTTCGCGGTGGGTCTGGCTTTCGGTGGTGCGCGCGCCGATGGCGCCCCAGGCCACCAGGTCCGCATAGTACTGGGGGCTGATCAGGTCCAGGTACTCGGTACCCGCCGGCAGCCCCATTTCGCCCAGGTCCAGCAGTAGCTGGCGGGCGAGGTGCAGGCCCTTGTTGATGCGAAAGGTGTTGTCCAGGTCCGGGTCGTTGATCAGCCCCTTCCAGCCGACCGTGGTGCGCGGCTTTTCGAAGTACACGCGCATGACCACGAACACATCGTCGGCGATTTCCGCGGCGGTGTCGCGCAGCAGGCCCGCATATTCGCGTGCGGCCTGTGGATCGTGGATGGAACAGGGGCCGACGATGACCACGAGGCGGTCGTCCTCGCGCGCCAGCACGTCGTGAATGCTCTGCCGCGCCGCACTGACGGTGGCGGCGGCCGCGTCACTGAGCGGGATATCCCCGAGCAGCGACTGCGGGGAGTTCAACTCGTTGGTCCTGTCGATACGCAGGTCATCGGTGCGCTCGGTCATGGTCTGTTTCGCCTGGTCTGGTCTGGTCTGGTCGCGCGGCGGCGGCCTGTCGCGGGGGGCGCGTAATATAGCACAAGCCGGGCAGCACAGGCCGCCCCGCCACTAGCCTTCGCGCCAGTGCGCGTCCAGCAGGCCACCGATGGTGTTGGGCACCACCAGGTGCGCCGCGTACCAGGTGTGCAGGCAGCGTATGCGGGTGAAATCGGCGATACCGCCGATGCCCTTGCACGCCAGTACGTCGCCGAAGCCAAGGGCCAGCAACCGCGCGCTCACCTGCTGCGACATAAAGGACTGCCGCAGGGAGATGTGCGCCCGGTGATCCTCGCGCATGGCGCGCTGCAACTGTTCGTCTGCCTCGACGCGCTGCTGCAGCCGCGCGATGGCGCCAGCAGCTTCCTCCCGGTCTATGCGGTAGCACAACTGGCGGTCCACCAGCCAGAACAGCGTCGGGAACGGTTTGTCGTCCACCAGGGAGGCGACGCGAATCACTACCGGCTCACCGTCCTCGCGGCTCACCGCGACGGCTTCCAGGCCACGCGGGCTGCGCCCCAGCAGGCGCGCGACACGGCTGGCCATTTCTTCGCTAACCGGCACCCCGGCAGTTGAGTACATGGCGACAAGGAACGAGGCAAAACGCGGATTCTACGCCATTTGACAAAGCCTGGGCACCTCTCTAAAGTGCCAGCCCGTACCAGGTGCCCACCGCGCCGCGCGTCTTGCTGCGCTGGGTGGGTTAAATGGGAAGAGTGGTATGCCGGCGCCTCGCCGTCACAGCCACCGCTGCCCCCGCAACGGTATGCATTCCACGCCAGGGCCGGCCCTCCGCGGCCCCTCCCCGGCACCGAATGTGAGCCCGATACCTGCCTGGTAGGCGTGCCGAATCATCACGACGGCACATGCAACAATGGAGCGGAGGGCTTCATGCACGGTTGCAATGCTCGCATTGTGTTCCCTGATCCCCTCCCTCAGTTGCCGGATATCCAGGCTATTGAGGAGCAGTCATGAAAATTACAACCATTGCCGGCGGAATCGCCGCGAGCGCGCTGGCCGCGTACACCTTTCCCACCAGCGCGGCTGACGTCGCGGGCATTATGGAGGAAGTCGTGGTGACCTCCTCCCGTGTACCCACGCCACTGCGACAAATCGGCACCTCGGTGTCCGTTATCAACCAGACAGACATCGAACGCCTGGGCTATGACGCGCTTTACAACGTACTGCGCACTCAACCCGGCGTGCAGGTTTCAAATCAGGGCGGCCCGGGCAGCATCACTTCACTGCGCATCCGCGGCGAGGAGAACTACCGCACCGGCTTCTACCTGGACGGTATCGATATCTCGGACACCTCCTCTCCCCAAACCACCACCCGCGTCGAACACATCATGAGTTCCAGCGTCCAGCGGGTGGAGATCCTGCGCGGGCCACAGGGCCTGATGTACGGCTCCGATGCGGGGGGTGTGGTCACCATCACAACGATCGCGCCCTCCGAGGGCTTGAACGGCTCGATCTCCGCCGAGGGTGGGCGCTACGATACCCGGCAGTACGCGGCAAACGTCAATGGCGGCAATGGCACCCTGGATTTCAGCCTGTCGGGGTCTGACTACGACAGCGACCTGTACAACGCCCGCACCACCGATACAGACCTGCGCGATGACGATGGCTACGAGAACACGACCCTCCACGGCCGACTCGGCTGGAATATCACCGATGACCTGCGCCTGTCATTCGTGGGGCGTGACGTCGACGCCGACGCGCACTACGACGGCTGCTATACCGTAACGGATTTTTCCTCCAGCAACGCCTGCTCCGACGAGTTTGAACAGGAATCATGGCGCGCTGCGGCCAACTACAATACCGAGCGCTTTACCCATGAAGTGTTCTACACCAGCAATGAAACCAGGCGCAAAAACTACACCGAGGGCCAGTTCTCCTTCGGCCTTGGGGGTGAACTGGAGCGTACCGGCTATATCGGCAGCTTCAACAGCAGCGACGCGCTCAAGCTGGTGTACGGGGTAGATCTGCTCAGCGAATCCACCGACGACAGCTCAGTAGACGATCGCGACCAGGAAAGCGCCTATGCCGAGTACCAGGGTGGCTTTCGCGACAGCATCTACGTCACCGCCGGCGTTCGCTACGACGACAACGACGATTTCGGCTCGACGACAACCTACCGGCTGAGCGGCGCCTACCTCGTCCCTGTCGCCGACGGCGAAATGAAGTTTCGCGCCAGCTACGGCACGGGCTTCCGCTTCCCCAGCCTGTTCGAAATTGCCAACAACGGCTTTTCCTTCACACCGGTTCCGGAACTGTCCGAGGAGGAAAGCGAGGGCTACGACCTGGCAGTGAGCTGGACGGACAATGCATCAGTCTACGTTGAGGCCGTATATTTCGACCAGACGATCTCGGATGAAATCTTTTACGACAACGCCAGTTTTGTCTATCTGCAAAAGACCGGCGATACCCAGTCAGAAGGTGTGGAGTTGTACGGCCGCTGGAATGTGCTGGACGCACTCTCCATCGACGGCAACTACACCTACACCGATTCCCAGGATATCAACGGCGACCCGCGCGCGCGCCGCCCGGAGCACATGGCCAACCTGGGTTTGACCTTTGTGACCTTGTCGGACAAGCTGTCACTGGGCCTGCACGCGCGCCTGTCGCAGGACGCCATCGACGTCGACGGTAGCCAGTTGGACGACTACGAAGTACTCGACTTCACCGCGCGCCTGCAACTGCTGCACGGACTGGAGGTATTCGGGCGCGTGGAGAACCTGACCGACGAGGACTACCAGGAGGTGCCCACCTACTACACGAGTGGCGCCGCCGGATACCTGGGCGTGAAATATTCATTCTAGGTGAAATAGCATGACTGACAGTCGCAAAGACGCCCGGCACAAGGCCGCCATGGCGAAGCAGAAAGCCAGGGTGGACGCCAATATCGAGGCGGCGGACACCCAGCGCGGCGTCGCCGTACTGCTGACTGGCAATGGCAAGGGCAAGTCCTCCTCCGCCTTCGGCATGGTCATGCGTGCCCTGGGCTACGACCAGAAGGTCGGTGTCGTGCAGTTCATCAAGGGACAACAGCTATCCGGCGAGGAAATCTACCTGCGGGAGCACTGCCCGCAGGTGGAATTTCACCAGATGGGAACCGGCTTCACCTGGGACACCCAGGATCGCTCGGGCGACATCGCCGCGGCACAAGCCACCTGGGAAAAAGCCCGCCCCATGCTGCAGGACCCCGCCTTCGACCTGGTAGTACTGGACGAGCTCACCTACATGATCGCTTACAACTACCTGGATGCGGCGGACATCATTGCTGCGATTCGTTCACGCCCGGCGCAACAGAGCGTGGTGGTCACCGGCCGCGGTGGCGGAGCGGAACTGCAGGAGGTCATGGACACGGTATCCGAGGTCAAGGAGTTGAAGCATGCTTTCAAGGCCGGCGTCGCCGCACGCAAGGGTGTTGACTTCTAGGGTCGTGGCGTCGCCTTGCCAACCTCGCGCGCATAGAAGCGTCGCGCGCTATCCAGGTGAGCGCAGAGTCGGGATGCGCCTTGGATAAGCCGGGGGGTGTGCCGCTGCAGGATGTCGGGCGGGACGAAGTAGAGCTGGTTATTTGCTACCGCGCGCATGGAGTGCCACTGGCGCCACTGGTCCAGCCACTCCGGCCTTGCCTCGTCCATTCCGCTGGCTACGATCACGTCCGGGTCCGCACGGATTACCGCCTCCACGCTGATGCGTGAAACCAGCGGGATCGCCCCGCCGAACACGTTGCGTCCACCGCACAGGCGGATCACGTCTGAGATGATGTGCTCGTCGTTGAGCGTCAGCAAGGGTTCATTCCATATCTGGTAGTACACACTGACCGGCGGCAGCGTACTGTAGGACTGGCGCAGGCGTTGCAGGTCGCGCAGGAAGCGCTGCGCGCGGAGCTCCCCTGCGGCGCTGTTACCGGTGAGCGTGCCGACATCGCGCAGCGCTGTTGCGACATCTTCCAGGGCGCGCGGCTCCTGCACGAAGACCTTAATGCCCAGTGCCTGCAGGCGGGCTATCGCCTCCTCGCTGCTGCCACTGCGCCAGGCCAGCACCAGGTCAGGTTGCAGGGCGAGTATGCTTTCGAAATTTATCGTGTCGTATGTCCCGACCCTCGGCACGTCGCGAGCGGCCGGAGGATAATCGCTGTAGCTCACCGTGCCTACCAGCTGTTCGGCAGCCCCCGCGGCGAACACCACCTCGGTGATATGCGGAGCGAGGCTGATAACCCGGCGCGCGGGCTGCTCCAGCACCAGCTCCCGTCCCAGTGCGTCGCGTACCCGAATTTCGGCGCTGACCAGGGGCGCGACAAGCAGTAGCAAGACTATGTACACGCAACGCATGGTCAGGCGATCACCAGAGGTGTGCCGCTGCCCGGGTGGCGGCCGATGGACACGTCCACAGCAAACACGCGACGCACCAGTTCCGCGCTCAGCACTTCCTGCGGCGATCCGGCGGCAACCAGCTCACCAGCGTGCAGTAACACCACCTGGTCCGCGCAGCGTGCAGCCAGGTTGAGGTCGTGCAGAATCAGGAAAACGCCCGCCCCTTGCGCGGCAAGCCCGCGTACGATTTCCAGGGTCATGCGTTGGTGTGCCAGGTCGAAGGAAGCTGTGGGCTCGTCCAGTAACAGAAATCGTGCGCCATCCGGCGATGGCTCCCACACCTGCGCGAGAACGCGGGCCAGGTTAACGCGCTGCTTTTCTCCTCCCGACAATCGTGTGTACTCCCTGTCAGCCAGCTCCTGGCCGTCGACGGCGCGCAACGCCTGGGTGACGATCTCCCGGTCGCGCAGCGCACCAGTACCGTGGGGTATGCGGCCAAGCATGACGACTTCCCGCGCGGTGAAGGGAAAATTCAAGACGGATTGCTGCGGCAACACGGCGAGCATTTTCGCTCGCTCCTGCGCTTTCCAGGCGCCCAGTAACCGCTCGCCGAGCATGACCTCGCCCGTGTCCGCGACCAGTTCCCCGCACAGCAGGCGCAGCAGGCTGGTCTTGCCCGCCCCGTTGGGGCCCAGCACGGCCGTCACCTCCCCGGGGCGCAATGTCAGGTCGATGCCGTGCAGCAAGCGTCTGCCGGAAAGCGCCAGGGTCACGCCGCGCGTCGCGAGATTCACGCGGCCTCCTCATAGCGACGTTTCTGCAACAGCAGGGAAAAGAAAAACGGCGTACCGAGCATCGCCGTGAGAATGCCCGCCGGCAGTTCGGCGGGCGCCACGATCACACGCGCAACGCCGTCTGCGCAGACCATCAGGACAGCGCCGGCCAGTGCGGCGGCAGGCACCAGGTAGCGGTGATCCGGGCCAATCAACAACCGGATGATATGTGGGACGATCAGGCCGACAAAGGCTATTGTCCCGGCCACCGCGACGCTGGCGCCCACCGCCATGGCGGTGAGCAGGATCAGGCGCCGCTTGACGGTCTCCACGCGAATACCCAGGTGCCGCGCCTCGGACTCACCCAGCAGGAAAGCGTTCAGCGCCACCGCGTCGCGCTGCAATACCGCTAACAGCGCCGTGCAAGCCAGCGCGGCGATAACCACGCGCGGCCAGTTGGCGGCATCCAGGCTACCCATCTGCCACAGACTGATTCGCCTGAGCATCTCGTCGTCGGCGATGTAACTGAACAGGCTGTTCAGGGCCCCCGCCAGCGCGCTGATGGCGATACCGGCCAGGAGCATCGTGGCAACCGAGGTCCCCGTGGGCGAGGTCGCCAGGCGGTAGACGAGCACGACCGCGAGAAACCCGCCGGCAAACGCGCCCAGCGCTACCGCCGAGAGCCCGGCGAACTGTCCGCCCTGCAGCAGCGCGCCTCCGCCGAGCACAATGACCAGGCTGGCCCCCGCCGATGCGCCACTGGAGACGCCGATGAGGGACGGGTCGGCCAGGGGGTTGCGGAACAGCCCCTGCATGGCGGCTCCGCACACAGCGAGGCAAACCCCCACCAGCGCCGCGAGCAATACCCGCGGCAGGCGAATCGAGGTGATGATCAGCGCCTCCTGGCCGCCGTCGCCGCGGTTGAGCAATGCGCCCCACAAGGTCGCCAGAAGATCTCCCGGCGCTATGGTGACCGGACCCAGGGTGAGGCCGAACAGCAGTAGCGGCGGCAGGCAGGTCAGCAGCAGCCACAGCAGTCTCCGGGGAGGTAGCAGTCTCACCAGGTGATTCCCGGAAACAATGCCGGCAGGTCGAGATGCTCCTCAATACAGCTCGCAAGGCGCGCCAGCTGCTGCTCCCTGATCTCGGCCGGTGAGGCCTGGCGCCGCACGTGCAGGCCGCACCATTCCAGCAGGGCATCGCGGGCTTCAAGGTGGTCAAACAGGCCGTGGACGTAGGTGCCGAGAATCTGACCATGGGCGCAGAGCACTCCCTCCGCGCGCCCATCGGCCAGTTGCAGCGCCGGGCGCTGCAGGGCCGGCCCCGCGCTGACACCGCAGTGGATCTCGTAGCCTGCAAGTTGGGCGCCGCCCTGGGCCAGCCTCCCCTGCACCCGCTCCAGCACCTTGTAGGGCCGCAGTTCGGTAGTGAAATCCAGCAGCCCCAGCGCTGAGCTATCCCCCGCCTCTTCCTCGATGCCCTGCGGGTCCGCCACCTGCTGTCCGAGCATCTGCAGGCCGCCGCAGATGCCGATGAGCTTACCGCCGTAACGCAGGTGCCGCTGAATGGCCTGCGGCCAGTCGTACTGCCGCAGCCATTGCAGGTCCCGGCGCACGTTCTTGCTGCCAGGGAGTACGATCAGGTCCGCGGGAGGAACCGCCTGCCCCGGTCCAATGAAACGCAGATCGACCTGCTCGTGCAGGCGCAGCGCGTCGAAATCCGTGTGATTGCTGATCCGCGACAGCGCCGGTACCACCACGCGCAGGATTTCGCCGCCGCGATCCAGCGCCTGCTGCGTGTCCAGCGCGTCTTCCGCATCCAGGAACAGGCCCTGCAGGTAAGGAATCACACCGAGCACCGGCTTGCCTGTGTACTGCTCCAACCAGTCCAGCCCGGGTTGCAACAGCGCGATGTCCCCGCGAAACCGATTGATAACGAATCCCACCACCCGTTCGCGTTCGCTCGGGCTCAACAGCTCCAGTGTCCCCACCAGGTGCGCGAACACGCCGCCGCGGTCGATGTCGGCCACCAGGATGACCGGACAATCCACCGCCTCGGCAAAACCCATGTTGGCGATATCGCCCTGACGCAGGTTGATCTCCGCGGGGCTGCCCGCGCCCTCCACTATGACGTGGCGGTACTGTTCGACAAGGCGTGCATGGGAAGCCAGCACCGCGTCCATGGCCACGCGCTTGTAGTCGTGGAATTGTCGCGCGTCGAGCTGGGTCAGGGCCCGGCCGTGGACGATCACCTGGGCCGCGGTATCACTGGAGGGCTTGAGCAACACCGGATTCATGTCACTGTGAGGCTCGATGCCGCAGGCCTGCGCCTGCAGCGCCTGGGCACGACCGATCTCGCCGCCATCGACGGTCACGGCGCTGTTCAGCGACATGTTCTGTGGCTTGAAGGGCGCCACGGCGTGGCCGCGCCTGGCGAGCACGCGACACAGCCCCGCCACCAGCACGCTCTTGCCGGCATCGGAGGTCGTTCCCTGGACCATGAGGGTCGCCGCGCCCCGGGGGCCTGTTATTGTCATATGCACGCGTTCGCACTGCCGGTGGCAGCGGGTAATCCGTCGGGGAGGGAAAAGGGAACACAGCGCCGGGGGAGCCGGGCAACCTCGCACGAAGCCCTCCGCTTCCTCGTTGCTGGCACCAGGCTGGTATCGGGCTGGCGGAGATTCTCCGGCGACCGTTGCGGGGGCAGCGGTGGTCTCCCACGGGGGAGCCACTCTTCCCAATTAGCCCGGAGCAGCGGGAAATCCCGGCACTGACGGGCACCTGGCACGGCGGCAGACTGTAATCAGTCGGCCCGGGAAAGTCAATCTGGCAACGCCCCAACCCCGCCGACATTTGCTAAGCTCAGCGCTTCGAACCACAGCACAGCATGGACCCGCAAATGAAACCAGAAACCATAGCCCTGCACGCAGGCTACGACGGCGACCCGGCCACCCACGCCGCCACGACGCCGATCTACCAGACCACGTCCTACACCTTCGACGACACGCAGCACGGGGCCGACCTGTTCAACCTCGCCGTGCCCGGCAACATCTACAGCCGCATCATGAACCCGACCAACGCGGTGCTCGAGGAGCGGCTGGCGCAGCTCGAAGGCGGCGTCGGGGCCCTCGCCCTGGCGTCCGGGATGGCGGCGATTCGCTACGCCATCGAGGCCATCGCCGAAGTCGGCAGCAACATCGTCAGCACCTCGCAGCTCTACGGCGGCACCTACAACCTGTTCGCCCACACCTTTCCGCGCCAGGGCATAGAAACCCGTTTTGCCCACGCGGACGATTTCGAGCGCGTCGCCGCGCTGATCGATGAGAACACGAAGGCGCTGTTCTGCGAGTCCATCGGCAATCCCGCCGGCAATATCGTGGATATCCAGCGTTGGGCGGATATCGCCCACGCCGCCGGCGTACCGCTGATCGTCGACAACACCGTGGCCACACCGGCACTGTGCCGCGTATTCGATTACGGCGCCGATATCGCCGTGCACTCACTGACCAAGTACATCGGCGGCCACGGCACCACCATCGGCGGCGCCATCGTCGACTCCGGCAGGTTCGACTGGGCCGCGCACGACGAGCGTTTCGCGATCATGAACACGCCGGACCCGTCATACCACGGGGTGGTGTATACACAGGCGATGGGCGCGGCCGCGTACATCGCCCGCTGCCGGGTGGTGCCCCTGCGCAACACCGGGGCGGCGCTGTCCGCGCACAGCGCTTTCCTGCTCCTGCAGGGCCTGGAAACACTGTCCCTGAGGATGGATAGGCACTGCAAGAACGCAAAGAAGGTGGCGAAGTTCCTGCACCGCCACCCCGGCGTCAGCTGGGTCAACTACGCGGGCCTCAAGGACAGCCCGCACCACGCCAACTGCAAGACCTTCTGCGGCGGTCGCGCCGCTGGCATTCTCAGCTTTGGCATCGAGGGCGGCGCCGAGGCCGGCGCCAAATTCATCGATGCCCTGCAGCTGATCCTGCGCCTGGTGAACATCGGCGATGCCAAGTCCCTGGCCTGTCACCCCGCCAGCACCACCCACCGCCAGTTGAACCCGGAAGAACTGGCCGCTGCCGGCGTCTCCGAGGACATGGTGCGCCTGTCCGTGGGTATCGAGCATATCGACGATATCCTCGCCGACATCGAGCAGGCGCTGGCGGCAGCGACGGCCTAAAAAAAACGCCCGCCAGTTTGCCTGGCGGGCGTATCGGTTTGGCGGGGCCGGCGCTTGTCCGGCCCGGCAATCAGAAGTTATAGGTAAACGACGTACCGAAGGTGCGCGGGCGGTTACGCACCGTGCGGTCATAGCTGTCGAGGTTGAAGGCCAGCGCGTCGCTGTAGCTGTAGATCGCCTCCTCGTCGGTGACGTTATCGACGTAGAACAGCCACTCCCAGTTGTCCTCGCTGGTGAAACCGATGCGCAGGTCCAGGATGTCGTAATCCGGCTTCTTGTTGCCGGAGATCACGCCGAAGTCGCTGACATCGTCGTTGGCGTCGCCGATGAACTCCAGGGTCTCGTCCACGTAGTTCCAGTTGGCTACCGCGAACCACTCGCCTGCCTCCACCGGGATGACGTAGTCCAGGGTCAGGTTGGCGGTCCACTCGGGCACGTCGGGCAGCTGGTCGCCGGATTCCACACCCGCGTCGGGCACGTCGTCCTGCAGTTCGGCATCCGTGTAGCCGGCGGCGATACTCACCGTGAAGTTGTCGGTGACCTGGGCCAGCAGTTCGATCTCCGCACCCTGGGACTCCGCCTCGCCGAGGTTGGCTGTCAGGTCGATGCCACAGTCGCCGCTGAGGGTGATCACCTGCTGGATATCGTCCCACTGCAGGTAGTACAGGGCGCCGTTGAAACGCACCCGGTCCGACAGGTCGGCCTTCCAGCCCAGCTCGTAGTTGGTGACCTCGTCACCATCGAAGGCGTCAAACGCCGTCGCGGACACGCCCAGGCCATTCAGCGCCTGCTGGCAGGCAAAACCCACGGGGTTGGCCATCTCGTCGTCACTGACAGGTACGCTGCGGTTGAACCCGCCCGGGCGGGTACCGTTGGACACCGTGGCGTAGACCTGGCCGGTCTCGGTGTACTGCCAGGTGGTGGTCAGCTTGCCGTGGATCTCGTCGTCGCTGCCGTCGCGGTCGACGACGTTGGCGTCGGCGCGGTTGTCAGGGCCGAAGGCGAAACCCCAGTCTTCCTTGTACTGGCTGATCTCGTAGTCCAGGTAGCGCCCGCCAAGGGTGACCGAGAAGTCCTCGAGAAACTCGTAGGTCAGTTCACCGAATATCGCGTACTCCTCGTAATCACGCTTGTCCTGGGTGTTCGCCAGGCCCGCGGCGCCGACCGCATCGGGGAAGCCGCGCTGCATGCGGTAGCCGGAGTCGGTCTCGGCGTCCTTGTAGTACAGGCCGGCCAGCCAGTGCCAGTTCTCGTTGTCGTTGGAGCTCAGGCGCGCCTCGACGGTGGTGTCTTCCACATCATTGGATTCATTGGCGAAGGCCGCCGTTGTCGGCGCGCCGAAATCGCCCGCCAGCAGCGCCTCGTACACGTCCGTGATGTCCTCGGAGTTGTCGAAATCACGCTCCAGGTAGGACGCACTGACCAGCAGGTCCATGCCGCCGAGGTCATGCCCGTAGGTCACGTTGCCCAGGGTGAACTCGTCGTCAAACGGTTCGGAGAAATCGAAACGACGCTCCTGCTCATAGTCGCGGCTCGGGCCGTTATACAGCGGTTTGCCGTCCATTTCCGTCTTCTGGTAGAGCACCGAGGGCTGTATGTAGGCGTTCTCGAACTCGTAGCGGTAGGCCGCGCGCACGGTGGAGGTCTCCTCCGTGTTGACGTCCTCGGCGAAGGTCCTGCCGGTATCGATGCTCTCGCGATCCATCCAGCCGTCCGCATCGGTGTAGGACGCGACCACACGCAGCGCGCCGTTATCACCGGTGCCGACATTGGCCATGGCATTGGCTTCCCAGTTGTAGCCGCCCTCCTCCGTGTTGGAAAAATCGAAGTTAATGCTGCCCGCGTCCTCGCCCACCATCGGCTTGGAGGTAATCAGGCGCACGGTACCGCCCATGGAACTGGAGCCGTACAGCGTGCCCTGCGGGCCACGCAGCACCTCGATACGCTCCAGGTCGTACAGCTTCGGATCGATAATGGTCTGCTGGAAGGAAGTGGAAGAACCGGAGGACAGGGTCTGGATCGGCATCTCGTCCAGGTAGAAACTGACCGTGGGCGCAAACCCGGTCGCGGCGGAGACGCCGCGGATATTCAACTTGGTGCGGCCCGGCCCGGCTGAGCGCAGGGACAGCGAGGGCACGCTGGTCGCCAGGTCGATGAAGTCGTTGGCGCCAACGCGCTGGATTTGTTCCGCCGAGATCGCGGTGATCGCTATCGGCACGTTTTGCAGGCTCTCGTTACGCTTGGTGGCGGTGACGACGACCTCCTCCAGTACTGCGTTGGCGGTTGCGGGTATGGCGAGCGCTATGGCCGAGGCCATGAGGGTTTTTTTGCAATGCATTGCGGGTGCTCCCTTGCGTGAAAAAATAGTTTTTTTACAGCCGTTTTATCGTTATCTGCACAAGTTTATCGCGTTCGGGAGTCGGGATAATCGCGCGAATATGTAACTATTTCATAAAACTGCAACACAGCGGCATGCGCAGCGACGGCGGGGGCAGAGCGACTGCGTTCACATGGATTTGCGCAGCAGCGGCGGGATATCGGTCAGTGATTCACCCTCGCGTTCCAGCCTGGCGGCGGTTTCCATCAACGCCGGCCCCAGCCGGGTCTGCACGTCCGCCGGCCGCAGGGCCTCCCCACACTCGCTGCAGGTGAGGGTGGGCCGCGTCCTGGCGCCGCAACGCTGGTGTACGTACTCCAGGGGCACGCCCTTGCCGCCGTCCATCCACTCGTCGCCCCAGCCCGCCAGGCTCAGCAGCACCGGGTACAGGCCCAGGCCCTTGCGTGTGAGACGGTACTCGTAGCGCACCGGCCGCTCGCTGTACGGCACCTTGACCAGCACCCCGTGCTCCACCAGCTTGCCCAGACGCTCGGACAGGCGGTGGCGCGTCACCCCCAGGTTGGCCTGGAACTGGTCGAAGCGGCGCGTCCCCAGAAAGGCGTCGCGGATAATCAGCATGGTCCAGCGTTCGCCCACCACGGACAGGGCCCTGGCCACGGAACACACCTGTTTGTCGATTTCATCCCAGCGCATCGTTTTCTCCCCGGAGAACAGTTGGTGACGCCAGCGCTTGCGTCCTGGCGGGAATGTAGCATATTCATTCCTAAATGGAACCTGGTCTGCGGTGAACGGGCCGGGGCGGAGACGCTTTCTGGCCTATTCGGGGTTGGTTCCCTGGCCCGGGGCGGAAACGCTTTCTGGCCTCGGAAGGCTGAGATACTCGGCCTGAAAGCGTTTCCGCCCCGTGCCTTGAAGCACTGGCTTGGTCCCGAATTAATCTGCAGGGTTCGTTCGCTGGGCTGCGGCCGCGCGGTGGGAAAAAGCGGCGCTGTACACTACTGGCGGCCCTCCGGGCTGCCCTCGGTCGGTCGCGAGCCGCGTGGAGATGCG
>MDSW01009177.1_pt1 | contig 123504 bp, 107 predicted proteins | sample 811171 | NCBI WGS metagenome assembly MDSW01 (sample SAMN05326641, study PRJNA326480) | marine metagenome | isolation source: seawater | place: Atlantic Ocean: North West | collected 2012 | reverse complement strand
AACTGTTGGTATGCAGCGGCTGAATCGACCGAGATCAGCGACAAAATTTTTGCCCGTCGTTACCTCAATGAGCCGGTCTTAATATATCGCAAGGAAGATGGCACGCCGGTTGCTCTGCGCGATAGATGCCCACACCGTTATTTACCCTTGTCAATGGGCCGCAAACTAGGTGACACCATACAATGTGGCTACCACGGTATGATCTTCGATGAGACGGGGGCCTGCTCAGACATTCCTACCCAAGATAGCATCCCTGAAACAGCCAAGATTAAAGCCTACCCACTGGCCGAGCGTTATGGGTTTCTTTGGATATGGATGGGTGATCCAGAAAAAGCAGACGAAGCACTAATTCCAGATTTTGAACCTGACCTTGGCCTAAAGCTTGGGGAAAGACTGAACGATGATTATCCTTCTCATTGGGGATATAAAAAAGTTCAGGGCCATTATCAGCTCATGGTCGATAATCTTCTGGATCTAAGCCATATTGGTTTTGTTCACAGCAGCACTATCGGGTCAGAAGAAACCACCCGTCAACATGCCTCCGGAGAACAAAAAGTCGTGGGCAAAATCGTGTCAGATTATCGTATTGCAATAGATGTCGAAGCCCCCCCAGCTTTCAAGGCGGCCCCTGTAGAAGGTCCGATCGATTTCTGGCTTGATATGCATCACCATATCCCGTCAAACTTCTTACAGGTATTTGGCATCGCGCCGACAGGTATGGATCGTGATAAGGGCGTACCTTTCGAAGGCTTTCACCTTCTCACACCAGAAACAGATACATCTTGCCACTATTATTTCGGAGCATATCTAAAAGTGAAAGGTGCCCCTCAGGAGCCTGTCGACAAACTCGCCATGGCTGCGGATCATGCCTTTAACGAAGATATGGTTGTTATCGAAGCACAACAAAAAGAGATTATAGAAGGTCAAGAACTCGTCGAAGATACCACTGTTGCTTTGCGTGCGGATCGTGCTGGAATTATGGCACGAAAACTGCTCTCACAGCATCTTGCGGCGGAACAAAGTGCCGAATAAATAGTCGCATAACCGTTTATAATATTATTTTTGGCCGTCCTGGATTACAGGGCGGCCATTCTCTTTCAGAGCAATCCTATTATCATCACATCATACAAACTATATGGCTCTCATGACTTCAGGAAGTTTGCAGCCTATTGGGGACAGCGCTACATATTGCAAATAACGGCTCACAATATCCTCCCGACAAACACATACGTTCTCTGGCGATACCCTTAAAAAAAATTCAGTGTGTATTTGCCCAATAGGTTATCACACAGTAACATAAGCCTAGATCGTTTTAGTTTTGTTAGCGGATATAATAATAAAGATGAGTATAAATGGCGATAAACAAGGGCAAAATTCGCCAGACGCACCGGAGAATGTACCTTCCAACGCAGCATCAAAGCCTGCACGCCAACATCGTTCCCGCCGCCGCCACGCGGCACATGTAGGCAAAAATAACCGTCGCGGACGGTGGACGCATGTCTATAGCGCACTGGATCTAGGGACAAATAATTGCCGGCTTCTCGTCGCCAAACCCACATCAAATGGGTTTCGTGTCATTGACGCATTTTCCAGAATCGTCCGCTTAGGTGAGGGGGTCTCCAGCCGCGGTGCATTATCTGAAGATGCCATAGAACGCACTATTGAAGCCTTAAAAGTCTGCGCACAAAAAATGGAACGCCGGGGCGTAACACATATGCGTAATGTCGCAACACAAGCATGTCGTAGTGCGGAAAATTGTGATGATTTTATTCAACGTGTTCAACAAGAAGCCCGCATAAATATTGATATTATCAATCCATCAGAAGAAGCCCGCTTAGCCGTGATTGGTTGCAAGGCTCTTATGGATAGCAAATGTAAAAAGGCCATTGTATTTGATATTGGGGGCGGCAGTACGGAATTAATCTGGACAGAAATACGCCCCAATGGCAATCCGCATATCCTGGGTTGGACATCTTTACCCTTCGGTGTGGTGAACCTGTCAGAACAATACGGTGGTACCGATATGGTCAGCCCGGAAAACTATGCAGCCATGGTTGCAATTATCAAAGAACGGCTAACCCTTTTCGAGGCTGAACACAACATGACAGCCGAGATCAAAAAGGGCAATGTCCAAATGCTCGGCACTTCAGGTACGGTCACCACACTCACCAGCCTCTATTTACAGCTTCCCCGATATGACCGTCGCCAAGTTGACGGAACATGGGTAGAAGCCTCAAGGCTGCATAATCTCTGCACTGATTTATCTCGTATGAGCTACGCTGAAAGGGCAGCAGAGACCTGTGTCGGGGAAGATCGCGCAGAATTGGTCGTTGCTGGCTGTGCTATTCTAGATGCCATTATGGAATTATGGCCCGTAGAGCGCATACGTGTTGCAGACCGCGGCATTAGGGAAGGCCTTCTTTTGGAACTTATGGACGAACACCACTTTAAACGTCCACATAAGAACGCGAAGAAAAGTACACGCACTAACTCATCACGACATAGACGGTCGCGTAACCGTACCTCCAAAGATAAAAATCAAAAAACCGCGCCCTTCACCTCTCAGGATCAAAATATAATTGTCGCTTAATCCTTCCCATCAGAAATAAGAAATGTAGGCTGAGGCAGTATAACTTTATAAGCAATGAATATTTCTCTATTCGACCAGAACCAAGGACAACAAGGTGCTTAAAAAACCACGTCCTACAAAGGGCAAAAAATCAAATCGCGTAGACCCAAGAGGGGTGACGCGTGGCCCCAAAACTCGTGTCAAAACTGCACGTTATCGTAAAACCTCCTCTACGCGTTGGCTCCAGCGGCAGCTGAATGACCCATACGTTGCCGCCGCACAACGTGACGGCTATCGATCCCGCGCTGCTTATAAGCTTCTGGAACTGAATGATCGTTTTCATTTCCTTGATAATGCCCGAACGATCGTCGATTTAGGAGCTGCACCCGGCGGATGGAGCCAGGTCGCCCTGCAAGAAACAAACAATCGGGCCCGTATCGTTGGCATAGACTTATTAGAGGTGGAGCCACTGGGAGGAGCCGTTTTCCTAAAAATGGACTTTCTAGATGATGACGCTGAGCAGAAATTGATCGACACTTTAGGTGGATCAGCCGATATCGTCATGAGCGACATGGCCGCGACTACAACCGGCCATCGGCAAACCGACCATCTCCGCACAATGGCACTGGTTGAAACGGCGTTTGATTTCACGTGTAAAGTGCTTTCACCCGGCGGAACCTTTATTGCTAAAGTGCTGCGCGGAGGGACGGAAGATGATCTTTTGCGTGTGATGAAAGCACAGTTTCAACATATACGACATTATAAGCCACCTGCTAGCCGCCCGGAATCAACGGAAACTTACGTCATTGCCCAAGGCTTTATCGGTAAAAAAGCATAAACCTCTATAATATGGAAATATCATATTGGCTTTGACCGGCCATGCGAATCCTGTTAAGAGCAATAGCTTCTTATTTATCCGCGCATTTTTATTTTTTCATTAAACAATGCCGCACGGCCCCTAAGGAGCTATAATGACAATCCGTGACGCCCTGACCTTTGATGATGTTCTTCTCGTACCCCAAGCATCAGAAGTGATGCCCGCTCAGGTTGACGTTAGCACAGTCATTACAAAGAACATCAAACTGAATATTCCGCTCATTTCCGCCGCAATGGACACAGTAACGGAAAGCCGTCTTGCTATTGCAATGGCACAGGCAGGGGGAATTGGCGTTATTCATCGGAATTTGTCTATCGCAGCACAGGCTGAAGAGGTGCAGAAGGTCAAAAAATTCGAATCTGGAATGGTTATTAATCCTGTGACCATTACACCTGAAGAAACACTTGCTGATGCTTTGGACCTCATGTCAGGACATAAAATTTCCGGCATTCCTGTTGTTGAAAAAAGTGTCGGTCGCCTGGTTGGAATCCTCACAAACCGCGACGTCCGCTTTGCCTCTGACCTACGTCAGCCTGTCAGTGAACTCATGACAAAAGACGGACTGGTTACAGTTCGCGAAGGCGTTACCACAGAAGAAGCCAAACGCTTATTGCACCAGCACCGCATTGAAAAATTGCTCGTTGTCGATAACAACTATAATTGCATTGGCCTTATTACCGTCAAAGACATTGAAAAAGCGCAACTTCACCCGAACGCCGCCAAGGATGAAACTGGCCGTCTTCGTGCAGCGGCGGCGACATCTGTTGGCTCTGAAGGTTATGAGCGTGCTGAGGCATTAATTGATGCCGGTTGTGATGTCCTTGTGCTGGACACTGCCCATGGCCATTCCCAGCGTGTACTGGACGCTGTTGCAAAGATCAAAAAAAATTATAGTAATGTCCATTTAGTTGCCGGCAATGTTGCTACAACGGATGCCACAAAGGCACTGATCGACGCCGGGGCCGACACGGTTAAAGTGGGCATAGGGCCCGGATCTATTTGCACGACACGTATTGTTGCTGGTGTTGGTGTTCCACAACTAACCGCGATCATGGACGCGGCCAAGGCCACGGAAGGCACGGATGTTGCTATTATTGCAGATGGCGGCCTGAAGACATCAGGTGACATCGCAAAAGCCCTTGCCGCAGGAGCATCAGCAGTCATGGTCGGTTCCTTGTTAGCCGGAACAGAAGAAGCCCCCGGTGAAGTCTTCTTATATCAAGGGCGATCTTACAAGTCCTATCGCGGGATGGGCTCGGTTGGTGCCATGGCCCGTGGCTCCGCAGATCGTTATTTTCAGGAAGAAGTCAAAGATACATTAAAATTGGTGCCCGAAGGTGTTGAAGGCCAAGTGCCCTATAAAGGCCCTGTTGGCAATATGCTTCATCAACTGGTCGGCGGTTTACGCGCCTCAATGGGATACACAGGGAGTGCGACTATTCCGGAATTCCATAAAAGATCAGAGTTTGTCAGAATTTCAAACGCGGGGCTTCGCGAAAGTCATGTTCATGATGTGACTATCACACGTGAATCACCTAACTACCCAACACAGTCCTAACAGCGCACATGACGCCCGCCGCACGCCTGCAAGCCAGTATTGAATTGCTGGACAGCATTCTTAGCAGCCTGAGAGAGCAGGGGAGCTCTGCGGACGTCCTGATCCAACAATATTTCCGGTCCCGGCGCTATGCCGGGTCCAAGGACCGTGCTGCCGTTCGCGAAATCGTCTATGACGTGATCCGCAAACTGGGCCGCTACAACCGCCAGCTTTCAACTCTGTCTGTCACACCAAAGCAGGACGAAGAAAGCCGTCTGATGGCTGCCATGTATTTGAACGACGCAGGGCACCCCGTAGAACAGTTTTTCGTTGGCGACAAATTCGCGCCAGCACCACTCAGCAATCGCGAACAGGATATGCTTCGTGAAGTTGCCAAGGCAGGCGATACACCAGAAAGCTTCATTTCTGAAGATTATGTCCCCGGCTGGATGTTACCCGCTTTGCAACAGCGTTTTGAAGCAAACCTGCAACAGGAAGTCATGGCGTTGAATGGTCGCGCGCCCCTTGACCTACGCATCAACGGCTTAAAGTCATGCGTTAGTAATTCTCAACAATATATTGAAAATAAAGAGATAAATTCCTCTTTTGTTACCTATACCGACTTTGGTCTGCGCCTGCCGGCCGGCACGTCTATCAAAGGGTGGGGCCTTTATCAGGACGGCAGCCTCGAAATCCAGGACGCCGCCGCACAGATCGCGGTGAAGTGTTGTGGCCTGCAATCAGGGCAGAACGTCATTGATCTTTGTGCGGGTGCTGGCGGCAAAAGCCTGGCCGCGGCCAGCTATATGAGCAACAAAGGTAAGATTACCGCCTGCGATATCAATGCTGCACGTCTGGATGCGGCCAAACCCCGTATCAAGCGGGCCGGGGCCTCCATCATCCGGCTAAAAACCCTTTCTGAATATGCCACCCATCGCCAAAACACCCTGCGCGAACAACAGGGGACGGCTGACCGGGTAATCCTTGATGTGCCCTGCACCGGAACCGGCGTCTGGCGCCGCAATCCGGAAAGCAAATGGCGCCTGGCCGCACCCCAGCTTAAAGGCTACCAAAAACTGCAATATCAATTGCTGCGGGAAGGAGCCGGGCTGGTGAAAGAGGGCGGGCGGTTGATCTATATGACCTGCTCCCTGCTGCCCCAGGAAAATGAAGACCAGATCAAAGCCTTTTTGCAGGATAATCCCGGCTTCAAACTGGTTCCCTATAGCTATAGTTTCGGTGGATCTTCGCCAAAAACGGCGTCTTTGATTCCCGAATGTCTCCAACTCACGCCATTTCAGCATAACACTGATGGATTCTTTGTTGCGATTATGCAAAAAGATACCCTTTAGTGGACAGCTTAAGACGCAAAGGTTAACTTCGCTCCCATGACTGAAAATGTACTCATTATTGATTTTGGCTCTCAGGTCACCCAGCTGATTGCCCGTCGTGTCCGTGAAAGCGGTGTATATTCAGAAATCGTCCCCTTCAACAAGGCGGAAGAGGTTCTGGAAAGCTTTAACCCAAAAGCAATCATCCTGTCCGGTGGCCCGAATTCTGTCACCAATATTGATACGCCACGCGCCCCGGCACAGGTGTTTGAAATGGGTGTACCGGTTTTGGGTATCTGCTATGGCCAGCAAACCACATGTGAGCAGCTCGGCGGTAAAGTTGAAAGTTCTGAAGAGCGTGAATTTGGTCGTGCATTTCTTGATGTTAAAGAAGACAGCCCACTGTTTGACGGCATCTGGAAAAAAGGTGACCACAAACAAGTCTGGATGAGCCACGGTGACCGCGTCACAGCCCTGCCTGAAGGTTTCAAAGTCATCGGCACCAGCGAGAATGCACCTTATGCTGCTATCGCCAACGAAGAGAAACAGTTCTACGGCGTGCAATTCCACCCTGAAGTTGTCCACACACCTGACGGGGCGAAACTGCTGACCAACTTTGTCCGTGGCATTGCCGGTTGTTCCGGCGACTGGACCATGGCGTCTTTCCGCGAAACCGAAATTGCCAAGGTCCGCGAACAAGTGGGCGACCAGCGCGTCATCTGCGGCCTGTCCGGCGGGGTTGATTCTTCCGTTGTTGCCGTGCTGCTGCACGAAGCCATTGGTGATCAACTGACCTGTGTGTTTGTGGATCACGGCCTGATGCGCGCAGGCGAGGCGGATGAGGTTGTCTCCCTGTTCCGTAACCACTACCACATCAACCTGATCCATGTGGACGCGCAGGACCTGTTCCTGGGCCGTCTGGACGGCGTCAGCGATCCAGAAAAGAAACGCAAGATCATCGGCAACACCTTCATCGAAGTGTTCGAAGAAGAAGCCAATAAAATTGGCGGTGCCGACTTCCTGGCACAGGGCACCTTATACCCTGATGTGATTGAATCCGTGTCCTTCACCGGCGGCCCAAGCGTGACCATTAAATCGCACCACAATGTGGGTGGTCTGCCGGAACGTATGAACATGGATCTGGTGGAACCACTACGCGAACTTTTCAAGGATGAGGTCCGTATTCTGGGCCGCGAACTGGGCCTGCCTGCCGCCTTTATTGAACGTCATCCGTTCCCGGGGCCTGGCCTCGCCATTCGTATTCCCGGTGAAATCACCAGTGAAAAATGCGAAATCCTGCGCAAGGCAGATTCCATCTATCTGGAAGAAATCCGCAGCGCCGGCCTCTATAATGAAATCTGGCAGGCATTCGCCGTATTGCTACCGGTCAGAACTGTGGGCGTAATGGGTGATGAACGTACTTACGAATATGTATGCGCCCTGCGGGCGGTAACTTCCACAGACGGCATGACCGCAGATTACTATTCCTTCGACCATGATTTCTTAGGGCGCGTCTCCACACGCATCATCAACGAAGTCCGCGGCATTAACCGCGTTGTTTATGATGTCACCTCCAAACCCCCCGGCACGATTGAATGGGAATAATCTTTTTGCCATACTGCCTTCAACCGTAGGAGAGTAGCTATGTCAGCGCACCGCGAAGTCCGCCGCAATACCATACGCGATATTATCAACCTAAAGGGCAAGCAGCCCATCGTATCCTTAACGGCATATACAGCCCCCATGGCTACGTTACTGGACCCCCATTGTGACTTTCTATTAGTCGGCGACAGTCTGGCCATGGCGCTATACGGTATGGATAGTACTATTGGGATTTCATTGGACACAATGATCGGCCACACTCAAGCTGTCATGCGTGGATCTTCCAATGCCTGTGTGATTGTCGATATGCCTTTTGGCAGTTATGAAGAAAGCAAAGAAATGGCTTACCGCAACTGTGCGCAGGCCATGGCAGAGACGGGCTGCGCCGCGGTCAAACTGGAAGGCGGACAGGAAATGGCAGAAACAATTTCTTTCCTCACCCAGCGCGGCATTCCTGTTATGGCGCATGTGGGCCTGATGCCCCATGCGGTCAACACGATGGGTGGTTATCGCGCTCAGGGACGAGAGGAGAGCGAATGGCCACGTATCATGAAAGACGCATATGCCGTTCAGGAAGCCGGAGCCTTTTCTGTCGTTCTTGAAGGTGTAGCAGAACCCTTGGCCCAGAAGATTTCTGAGGAACTATCAATCGTCACCATTGGAATTGGGGCTTCCAATGTTTGTGATGGCCAAATTCTTGTAACTGAGGATATGTTGGGTTTCTTTGCGGGCAATCCAAAGTTTGTTAAGCGTTATGCGGAAATTGGACAGTCTATAGACGAAGCTATCGCACGTTACGCCCAAGACGTACGCCAGCGAAAATTCCCCGGCTCTGACCATGTATACTCCATGAAACGGTCCCATTAAAGCTGCTAACACGGCTGATACATTGTGAAATCAGTAAACTTAACCTAGAGACTGATTGCGTCTCGCGCAATGACGGGCTATCTTCGCAAAAACAATCATCAGTCCGTCGAGGGAGACACATATTGGCTGACAATTTTATACGCGAAGTAGACGAAGACCTACGTCGCCGGCAACTTGAAGATTTCTGGCATAAATATGGCCGATATATTGTGGGGGCAGCCGTACTGGTTGTTGCCTTGACCGCGGCAAATGTCGGGTGGCGTGAATATCGTCAGGCCAGTTTTAACAGTCAATCAGAACAATATGCTGCAGCAGTTGCAAAACTTGATGCTGGACAGCTGGATGAGGCTGAAACCTTCCTCAACGCATTACAAGACGACGGCAATCAAGGATACCGCTTTATAGCCAGTCTACAACTGGCGAAACAGGCCTTTACCGCTGGACAAACTGAACAAGGCCTGGACATCCTCAACCAACTGGCTACCGCTTCTGATATTGATAAAGTCCTTCAGGATTTTGCAGTCCTCAGCATCGCCATGCATAATCTGGATAATAGTTCTTATGAAGACCTTGCCCTGTATCTAAATCCTCTGATAACACCAGATAATCCATGGCAGTATTTGGCTCAGGAATTACTAGGGCTTGCCGCCTATAAAGACGGCCAGAAGGATATGGCAGTTCAACTTCTCGGTGAATTATCCGGAAACGTTGATGCACCGCGGGCTGTCCAGAAGCGTGCAGAAGAACTTCTTGCCGTAATACGTTAATTGCCAACAAAATGGGCTGCACATGACCAATACACATACGCCTTTAACTATATTTAATCGCTTTCTGGCAATCGCCGCATCTTTCAGTGTTTTATCGGCCTGTAGTGCCTTTGACGGCGGAAGTGACGATGATCAAACTGTATTGGAAGGTGAAAGACTTCCTGTGCTATCCTATGAATACACCGTAGAGGCTGACCCCCAGATCTCTGCCTTGGCAATTCATCTCCCCAAACCCTACATCAATAGCGATTGGGCACAATCCGGCGGTAACGCCGTTAATTTAATGCAGCATCTGGCTTTATCAGATACCCCTAAAGAAATATGGGATAAAAGCATCGGGGAAGGGTCATATAATCGTGCACGCCTCGTCAGCGGCCCCGTTCTCGCCGGCGGCCGCCTTTACACAATTGATGTGGAAGCAAATATCAGTTCTTTTGACGCCCAAACAGGTAAAAAATATTGGTCAGAAAAGCTGAAGGCTAAAAAAGAATCTGGAAAAGTTGCATACGGCGGCGGCATTGCAGCTACAAATGACACTGTATATGCCACGACAGGTTACGGTCACATCGCAGCATTTGACGCCCAAACCGGTGATAAAAAATGGTCAGTAAAAATTGGCGTGCCGATGCGCGGGGCACCAACGGTTGCCGAAAACCGCGTTTTTGCCCTGACTCATGACAACCAGATATATGCCATTAATGCCGATGATGGCAGCATCATATGGAGCGAAGTAGGTATTTCCGAAAATGCGGGCCTTATGGGTGCTGCGAGTCCGGCTGTCTTGGGCAATACTGTTGTCGCGGCCTTTTCTTCAGGTGAACTCGTTGCAATGCGCGTTGAAAATGGACGTATCCTATGGACTGATACCCTAAGTCGCCGGACGCGTCTTAATGCCCTCGCGACCCTTACAGATATTGACGGAAATCCTGTCATTAATGATGGACGTGTTTATGCCCTAAGCCACGGCGGGCGCATGGTTGCCATTGAATTGCGCACGGGGGCCCGTGTCTGGGAAAAAAACATAGGGGGGCTCCACACCCCCTGGGTTGCCGGAGATTTTATCTATTTGGTCTCTACAGACAGTCAGGTCATTTGCTTACACAAGCGTGATGGGCGTGTACGTTGGGTCAAACAACTACAACGCTATAAAGACCCCGAAGACCGTAAAGGACTTTTGCAGTGGAATGGGCCCATACTGGCTAGTGACCGCCTTATCGTAACATCTTCCCATGGCAAGGCTCTCTCGCTATCCCCTTATACAGGGGAATTATTGGGTCATATCAAGTTAGCGGAAGATTCTTATATGTCACCGATACTGGCAAACCAAACCCTGTATTTCCTAACAGATGATGGTGAAATTTCTGCGCTCCGCTAATTATTGCGAAACGGTCTTGCCTTTTATTGCCGCCGCGTGTATCGCCTGTGCGTGTAGTAAGGATATGTAATCAATATGACATTTACCGTCGCAATTATAGGCCGCCCCAACGTCGGCAAATCAACATTATTTAACCGATTGGTCGGCAAACGACTTGCGCTTGTTGATGATACGCCCGGCGTCACACGAGATCGCCGCGAAGGGCAGGGGCGTTTGGGCCATTTTCAATTTACTGTTATTGATACCGCAGGACTAGAAGAAGGGCGCGGGGAAGAATTATCTGCGCGTATGCGTCATCAAACGGAAATGGCCTTAAAAGAAGCCAACTTTGCATTGTTTATGATTGATGCCCGTGCAGGCGTCACGCCACTGGATAAACATTTCGCAGCATGGTTACGTAAGGAAAAAATTCCTGTTATTTTGCTCGCTAACAAAGCCGAAGGGAAAGCAGGAGAACACGGCCTTTATGAATCATATGCATTAGGGTTTGGTGATCCTGTACCTTTTTCTGCCGAGCATGGGGAGGGGATCAGCAGTCTATTCGATGCTTTTGATGATATGCTTCTTAATCTTGGTATTGACCCGGATGCTGACGAGCAACCCCAGCTAGATACAAAAAGCATCACTATAGAAGCGGAAGCGGAACCGGAACAGGATTCTGGTGATGACGTAGAGACAGTCGACGATAATACCCCTGCTTTGCCACTTCAATTAGCTATCGTTGGGCGGCCCAATGCGGGAAAATCAACATTAATCAATCAGCTTCTTGGGGAAGATCGCCAAATTACTGGTCCAGAAGCCGGTCTAACGCGTGATTCCATTGCTGTGCCCTATCAGTATAAGGGCCGCGAAATCCGTATGTTCGATACAGCTGGCATGCGCCGGAAGTCCAAAGTCGTCAGTAAATTGGAAAAACTGTCGGTTGCCGATACCATTCGCGCTCTTAATTTTGCAGAAGTCGTTGTTTTGATGATTGATGCGTTGGATCCTTTGGAAAAACAGGACCTCACTATTGCCAGTCTGGTGATACAAGAAGGACGTGGCCTTGTCATCGCCGTCAATAAAATTGATTTAGTCGAGGATCGCCAGGCCACACTCAACGAGATTGACTATAAGCTTGAGCGCACCTTACCACAGGTAAAGGGTATTCCCATTATTCCTATGTCCGCGCTCAGCGGTAAGGGCGTTGATAAGCTAATGCCAGCAGTCTTAAAAACCTATGACTTGTGGAATATGCGCATTTCCACATCAAAAATGAACCGCTGGCTCAGCGAAACATTGGAATATCACGCCCTTCCAACAGTTAAAGGGCGGCGTCTGAAACTTCGCTACATCACACAAGTCAAAACCCGGCCACCCACTTTCACTGTATTTATGAATAGGCCATCGGAACTGCCGAAAAGCTACAAACGCTATCTTGTAAATGAATTGCGCCGTGATTTTGATCTGCCGGGAATTCCTATTCGCCTGCTTTTGCGTAAAGGCGACAATCCTTATGACTAAAGGTCGAGAAAGGGAGCAGGCGACAACCTTTCGTCATCCTAGATGATCTTAGCTATTCTTCAATTTATCGATCGGCAAAATTAATAATTTGTCCGGTCTGCGAGATGTCTTCTTTGCAGTATTCGACAAAAAGTGGGGCTATATCGTCAGGCGTACGCAATGTCTCTGGATCTTCTCCTGGCATCGCCTGTGCCCGCATCCCTGTCCGCAAGGGACCAGGGTTAATCATATTAACCCGTAAGGGCATCTTTTCAGTCTCTGCAGCATATGTTTTGACAAGACATTCCAATCCTGCTTTTGTCACCGCATAGCCTGCCCAAAATGGACGACATTTCGTTGCCGCACCGGATGTCACAAATACGGCCCGCCCTGCGGGTGCGGCCTTCAATAAAGAATCCAGTGACCGTAAAAGCCGCCAATTCGCAGTCAGGTTTACTGCTAATAAGTCATCCCAATCTTTAGGGCGAATATGTCCCACTGGACTTAATGGGCCTAATATTCCTGCATTCCCCACCAAGATATCCAAACACCCCCATCTTTCAGCAATTGCCGCCCCCAGACGATCAATTCCCTTACCATCTTTCAGGTCCAATGGAACGATAGTGGCCTGTCCTCCTGCGGACTGAATAGTATCATTGACCTCTTCCAAGGCGCCTTCGGTACGGCCTAATAAAAGAACATGTGCCCCTTCACGCGCCAATGCTTTTGCAACTGCGGCACCAATACCGCGCGATGCACCCGTGACCAAAGCGACCTTATCTTTCAGATTCGCTGATGGCATATTTTTTATACTTTCTCAGAGAGTAGGGAAAATTGCTCTGGATTGTCACCACTTTGTTCATCTGTCAAGCTGGTAGGGTAATCACCAGTGAAGCAAGCATCGCAATATTGTGGTTGCTCGCTGGAACGTCGTCCTTCGCCAACGGCTTTGTAAAGTCCATCAATAGAAATAAACGCCAAACTATCGACACCAATATGCTGAGCCATCTCTGCTTCGCTCATCCGTGACGCTAAAAGCTTGCTGCGCTCAGGCGTATCAACGCCATAATAACAGGAATTAGTTGTCGGCGGGCTGGCGATACGCATATGTACTTCCGATGCACCGGCCTGGCGAACCATGTCGACAATTTTTAAGGATGTTGTCCCCCGCACGATACTGTCATCAATTAATACGACCTTTTTTCCCTTCAATTCGGGACTATTGGCATTGTGCTTAAGCTTTACTCCAAGATGCCGAATTTGGTCAGACGGTTCGATGAAGGTTCTACCAACATAATGATTACGGATAATCCCAAGCTCAAAGGGAATTCCTGCCTCTTGTGCATAGCCGATAGCAGCAGGTGTCCCTGAATCCGGTACAGGCACAACAAGATCCGCATCAACCTTGCTTTCTATCGCTAATTGCGCCCCGATTTCCTTTCGCACCTGATATACACTGCGATTCCATAGATAGGTATCAGGGCGTGAAAAATAGATATATTCGAATATACATGGCCGCGATTTTTGCACTGGGAACGGCTTGTGACTGGTCAGACCTTCATCATTTATCACAATGATCTCACCCGGCTCAATCTCACGCACATATTCCGCACCGATAATATCCAAAGCGCAGCTTTCAGACGCCAGAATATGACTCTCATCAGATAATTTTCCCAAAACCAGAGGTCTGACGCCCAGAGGGTCGCGGGCACCGATCAAGCCATCACGGGTCAAGGCAACAACAGAATACGCACCTTCAATACGGCGCAAAGAATCAATAACCCGGTCTAGCAAATTCAGGTATGTGCTCGTTGCGATAAGGTGAATGAGAACTTCTGTATCTGAAGTCGACTGAAAAATAGCCCCTTTCTGCACCAATGTTTTGCGCAGGGTCCACGCATTGGTCAAATTTCCATTATGCGCGACAGCAAAACCACCACCGGCAAGGTCCGCAAATAGAGGTTGCACATTCCGAAAGATCGTATCACCGGTTGTCGAATAGCGGACATGGCCAATTGCCGCCTTACCTGGTAGGGATTCAATCACATTTTGTGAATTAAAATTATCCGCCACATGGCCCAAAGAGCGATGCGAATTAAACCGTTTACCATCAAACGTTACGATCCCGGCGGCTTCCTGTCCGCGATGTTGTAAAGCATGTAGCCCCAGCACAGTATGGGCTGCGGCTTCGGCATGTTGATAAACACCAAAAACGCCGCATTCTTCGCGCAGTTTATCATCATCAAATGGCTGGGTCGTCAGGGCAGGAAGGTCTATGGGGCTATTCATCACTGTTTCACTTATGTCCTGGGGTCAAATAATACAATACCAGTCTGTGGGCGTTATAATTCGAAAATCACAAAAGGAGAACTGTTATTTTAACTCCCGCTTTTTTTCAAAAATTCATCTAGCTGCTGGCGCACATCATCGCTGTAACCTGAACCGTCATTATCACCTTTTTCATCTGGCAAATTACGCTGCAGTTTTTCCAGAAGCTGATAATTGTCACGGGTATCGCCGGCACGTTCTGCAATAGATTCCGGCATCGCTGCAAGAAGGATACTGGTTCCATACTCAGCCAGAGGTCTGGACTTCGCTTCCATAACCCAGTCCGGCATATCATCCCGTCCTATAACCCAAATCATAAGCAGGTACCCCAAACATACAATCAGTGCTCCCCGCAACAAGCCAAACAAAACCCCCAATGCACGGTCCAGCGCACCAATATTACTATTTTTAATGCTCGAACCAATAAGACCCGCACCATAACGAAGAGTCATAAGACTAAGAAGGCCTAGACCCGCAATGGCAATCAAGTCTGCAATAAAATCTGGCTCGATATACTTGCGGGCATAAGGTTCCACGTAGGGCAACCCATGCATCGTCACTAAAGCTGCCCCCGCCCATGAAGCCAGACTAAGTACCTCTGTTGTAAAGCCACGGCTTAAAGACAGTAATCCGGATAAGCCCAGTGCAATCAGCACCATAATATCAAAAGGGTTCAATGTCACATCAGACATATATGGTCACTTTCTATTATCTGTATCTGGCTATTATCTATACCTGAATGACTGGCTCCGGAGAAATCAGGTCTACCAGGTCTTGCACATGACTAACTGCAGAAATCTTGGTGCCATCAAAGCGCAACTTAGTATTATCCGGCATAATCGCCGCCTGAAAACCCAGCTTTGAGGCTTCTTTAATACGTGATTCAGCCTGAGAAACAGGTCGCACTTCACCCGACAGACTGACCTCGCCAAAAAATATTGTCTCCGCTGGCAATGGTTCTCCTGTCAAAGAAGACACCAAGGCCGCTACCACGGCCAAATCTGCGGCGGGCTCGCTAATCCGTAGTCCCCCGGCAACATTAAGATAAATATCCAGCCCCCCAAGGCCCAGACCACAACGTGCATCCAACACTGCCAAGATCATTGCCAAACGGCCGCTGTCCCAGCCCACAACGGCTCTGCGTGGTGTCGCGAGGGACGATGGTGCCACTAATGCCTGTATTTCCACTAATACAGGCCGCGATCCCTCCATGCCTGCAAACACGGCGGAACCACTCACGTCTTTATTACGGTTGCTTAAAAAAAGAGCGGACGGGTTATGCACCTCACGTAGGCCACTATCACCCATTTCAAAAACACCAATTTCATCCGTGCCGCCAAACCGGTTTTTTACTGCACGCAGTATTCTAAATTGGTGTCCTCGCTCCCCCTCAAAATACAGGACTGTATCAACCATATGTTCCAAAACGCGTGGCCCTGCTATCTGCCCGTCTTTGGTCACATGCCCCACAATCAAAACACAGATATTCTTCTTCTTTGCAAAACGAATTAATTCCTGTGCGCAGCTCCTGACTTGGCCTACAGTCCCGGGAGCCGAATCCAGTGTGTCCGCAAACATCGTTTGTATTGAATCTATAACGGCTATCTGTGGAGCGGCATCTTCCAGGGTGGATAGAATATCCCTTAGGCTCGTTTCTGCCCCCAACATAACGGGGCTTTCCGCCAAGCCCAGACGCTGCGCCCGCATGCGGACCTGCGCAATAGCTTCTTCTCCAGAAATATAAACACATTTTGTGCCGCTTGAAGACAGACGGGCAACGGCTTGCAACAGAATTGTGGACTTACCAATACCCGGATCGCCACCAATTAATATTGCAGACCCCGCAACCAATCCCCCACCACAGACACGATCGAATTCAGCAATCCCTGATAATAAACGGGGAGGGGGTGTTTCCTCACCATTTAACGCATGAAGAGAAACAATACGGCCTTTCTTGACGCCACTACGTGCCCCCAGGCCACCGGGAACATTTTCCGTTGCCACGTCTTCAATGATGGAGTTCCATTCGCCGCAGCCCTCACATTGCCCCAGCCAGCGCGGATAAACAGAGCCACAACTCTGGCACACAAATTGTTTTTTTATCCGTGCCACATGTACCCTCGCGTCAAATACATTCTATGCTTTCAGCAGTTCCATATGAATAGGGCCTTCCGCACGGCCATTAATAAACTGATCCACAAATTCATTATCGCTTTGATCAATTTCATCACACGGCCCAGACCAGATAATCTTTCCTTTATATAACATCGCAACGCGGTCCGCGATTTTACGAACACTGGCCATATCATGCGTAATAGAAAGGGCCGTTGCCCCTACTTCTTTGACACATTCGACAATAAGATCATTAATGACATCCGCCATAATAGGATCTAACCCTGTCGTTGGTTCATCGAAGAAAATAATTTCCGGCTTATTCGCAATAGCCCGGGCAAGGCCGACGCGTTTTTGCATGCCTCCCGACAGCTCCGAAGGATTAAGCCCTGCCACATCTGCCTCTAGACCCACCCGTCGTAGTGTCTCAATAGCAACAGACTTGGCCTCAGACCTCTTGACCTTTTTTTGCGCCAATAGGCCAAACGTCACGTTTTCCCATACTGGCAAACTATCAAACAGGGCCGCCCCCTGAAATAGCATGCCAAATTTCTTGAGAATTTCTTTACGATCTTGGCGGTTCATACCGATAATATTTTCACCATCAATTTCGATGCTACCGCGTTCCGGCACCAAAATTCCCAGAATACATTTTAGCAACACCGACTTTCCAGTTCCCGATCCACCAATGATCACCATGGATTCACCGGCCTTCACGTCAAGGTCGACCCCATTCAGAACCACCTTAGATCCGAATTGCTTATGTAGATCACGTATGCGTATTACCGGTGTTTCCGTCATGATGAAAAGAACATTTCCGTAATAAAGTAATCAGACAGCAAGATAAGAATACAGGCAGAAACAACAGCATTTGTTGTTGCAACGCCGACACCTTGCGCACCACCTTTACTGTTATAGCCATGATAGCAGCCCATCAGGGATAAGATGAAACCAAACACTGCAGCTTTCGTCAAACTTGCTATCACATCTATTTTTTCAAGGAATTCAACGGTTTTTTCCACATAAATTCCTGGATTAAAGCCCAATTTATCAGTGGCAATAACAAAGCCCCCGAAAACACCTATGGTATCCGCAACAATCACGAGAAACGGCATCATGATTGTTGTTGCAACGATGCGGGGGGTGACAAGATACTTAAATGGATCCGTTGACAGTGTTACCAAAGCATCTATTTGTTCTGTAACGCGCATAGTCCCCAGTTCCGCCGCCATCGCAGCACTCACACGACCTGCGACAATCAATCCGGCCAGCACCGGCCCCAATTCACGCACCATCCCAATTACGACAATGGTTGGCAGAACGCTTTCAGCATTAAAACGTGATCCACCCACATAAATATTCAACGCAAGAGCGGCGCCTGTAAACAGCGCGGTCAGCCCCACGACTGGCAATGAATAATAGCCGATCGCCAACATTTGCTTGCCTAAATCGCGGAAATAAAACGGTGGCGAGAAAATCCCGATGATCGCATGGGCAGTAAACAACCCCAAGCGCCCAGCAGCCGCAAGAAATTGCAATGTTACACGCCCAATAATGCCTAAAAAATTCATATGTTCGAACGCTCTGTTAACAGGAAGCCCTAGTAGCAACCCAACTTTCCAAACGGTTTTATGATTTATAACTGCGTTTATAACGCTTTCCAAGTAAAGTTAAAATTTCATATTGGCTGATATGACCGCGTCTACTTGCGGCAAGTAACGTTTCATGTGGCCCGAAAAGCTCAATATCATCACCCACATTAATGTCCCTGTCAGGTACCGCCGTAACGTCAACTGCTAATAAATCCATAGACACTTTACCAAGAACCGAAAGTTGTTGGCCTTTGAAATAGACTTGCCCACACCCGTTAAAGCACTGCAGATAACCATCTGCGTATCCAACGTTTACTGTCGCTATACGCGCGGGATCTCTGAACGTATGCGTTGCCCCATAGCCAACCGAACTCCCCGCATCAACTTCGCGCAATTGCAAGACCTTGCCCTGAGCGGTGAAGACGTTTTCAAAGGGAGATATCGGCGGGCAGGGGGCTCCACCATACAAGGCCAGCCCGGGGCGGACCATATCAAAATGGTATTCTTCACCTAAAAGAACACCCGCTGAGTTCGCCAGACTCTTGGGAATGCCTGGGAATGCTGTTGAAATCGCCTTAAATTTTTCCAGCTGTGATTTATTATAAGGGTGCTCAGGTTGATCGGCACAGGCCAGATGGCTCATTAGCAGAGACAACCGTATCGTATTCATGAGATTTTTATCAGCCAGAAGTCTATCTGTTTCAACGCCAGATAACCCCAGCCTATTCATACCTGTATCAATATGCAATGCGGCCAATGCACCACTATCACCCGTGATATCCCCAAGCCAACATTCTATTTGTGGGAGACTATTTAAAACCGGCCGTAATTGATATTTCAGATATTGTGCTGCCTGTCCGGAAAAATAACCGTTAAGAACATAAACATCGGCGTCTAAAGCCACTATTGACCGCAAGCTTACGGCCTCTGTCAAACTCGCGACAAAAAATGTACGAATACCATCCTTATACAAGGCTTGGCTTATTTCTTTCAGCCCCAGTCCATATGCATCAGCCTTAACCATTGCCGCACACTCTGAGTGTGGTGCCAAACGGCGAATATGCCGGCTATTTTCGATAACCGCGCCTAAATTTACCGATAATGTTGTATGTAAATCTGGGACAGCCCCGTCACCATACGATTGCGAAACTACTTCCATTCGTTGGGAACTACCCTTCAGGGATACTATGATGTTCATCCAGATCAGAAAAGCGTGTTGTCGTCCGCTCAAAATGCAGCCTCACAGTCCCTGTGGGGCCATGACGTTGTTTTCCGATAATAAATTCTGCCAGGCCGTGTAATTCCTCGCCTTTAACCTGCCATTGCTCATGCTCTTCAGTACCCATGGTCGGCTCTTTCATCTGGTGATAGTATTCAGGCCTATAAACAAATGAAACCATATCGGCATCCTGCTCGATGGAGCCAGATTCACGCAAATCAGAAAGTTGCGGCCGCTTATCTTCACGCTGCTCTACAGATCGGCTCAACTGAGACAGGGCTATTACGGGAATATCCAATTCCTTGGCAAGACCTTTCAATCCACGGGTAATTTCTGAAATTTCTTGCACCCGATTTTCCGGTCCTCGTCCGCCACTCCCCACGCCACGCAGCAATTGTAAATAATCAACCACGACCAGCCCTAAACCATGTTGGCGCTGCAAACGACGCGCACGCGTGCGCAGGGAGCCAATACTTAACTGTGCCGTATCATCAATAAAGAGGGGCAGCTCTTCTAATTCCTGCGCCACACGGGACAACCTATTAAATTGTTCCTGGTTTAATTTACCGCGACGCAGGTCTTCAGACGGGATCGAGGCCTGTTCTGCAAGAATACGCGTAGCTAACTGGTCTGCGGACATTTCCAGAGAGAAAAAACCCACCACAGCACCGCGATTATCGCGTCCAACAAGACCAGCATCAGTGTCTTGCCGGAAAAGGCGTGCCGTATTAAAGGCAATATTTGTGGCAAGTGCTGTTTTACCCATCGCAGGGCGGCCCGCAAGAATAATTAAATCCGACTTGTGTAACCCGCCAATTTTTTCATCAATGCTTATAAAGCCGCTAGAGGCACCGGAAATCTTTCCGTCTCTCTTATAAGCGGCCTCAATCATCTGTACAGCATCGGTTGTCGCACGTAGAAACGTCTTAAACCCACCTTCACTTTGGCCTCTTTCCGCCAATGAGAACAAATGCTGCTCGGCCTGTTCAATCTGGTCTGTCGCCAAAGATTCCACTTTTGCTTCATAAGCGCGATTGACCATATCGCCGCCAATCTGAATCAATTCACGCCGCAGAGCCAGATCATAAATATTCTGGCCATAGTTTTCTGCATTAATCACGGTAACAGCAGATGCCGCCAATCGGGCCAGATATTGTCCGCCCCCGATATCTTCCAGTACTTTTTCTTTATCAAAAAATGGCTTTAACGTGATTGGTGTCGCTATTTGGCCCCGTTCAATAAGCGTGACAATCGCTTGGTAGATACGGCCATGTACAGTTTCAAAAAAATGTTCGGGATGTAGAAAGTCCTGAACTCGCCCTGCGGCCTCATTATTCACAAGTATTGCCCCCAATAGGGCCTGTTCCGCCTCTATATTATGGGGCATTTCCCGATAAGTAATAACTTTACCGTCAGCATCACGTGGTAACGTGGCATCATCTTCCGGGGTTTCTATGTTTTGATTATCAGGAAAATAATCTTCCATCATGTGCCTTACGTCATTCTTTTGACCCATAGGTCTAGCACAAAAAAGGGCAGCCTAAAAGCCGCCCTTTTTGAATATTCTGACACAGTGAAACTTAGACTGTTTCGATATCCGCATCTTCTTCTGCTACAACCTCTTCCGCATCATCGTTTTCCAACAATTCCTCTGGGGCTGTCTCGAAGAAATCCTCCACAGAAGGAGCTTCTTCTTCGGCAATCACATTACCATTGGCCTGATGCTCAGCTTCTTCGTTTGATCGTGCAATATTGGCAACGATTGAAACTTCTACTTCAGGATGCAAGCGGATCACAACATCATGCAGACCAACCGTTTTAATGGCACGGTCCAATACGACTTGCTGGCGGTCAACCTTTACACCATCCGCAGCAAGAGTTTCGGCAACATCACGTGCAGATACGGAACCGAAAAGCTGTCCTGATTCACCCGCCTGGCGTAGCAGAATAACTTTGCGACCTTCAACATTCGCCGCAGCGGCTTCCGCCTCTGCTTTACGCTCTAGGTTGTTGGCTTCAATTTCTTTACGCTGGTTTTCGAAAAAAGCAAGATTTGCCTTTGTCGCACGCATTGCTTTTTTCTGCGGGAGCAAAAAGTTACGGGCAAAGCCATCCTTGACATTAACCACGTCACCCATTTGCCCTAACTTAGCAATACGTTCAAGAAGAATGATTTCCATAGCCTGTCTCCCTATTGAACAACATAAGGCAGCAATGCCAACTGACGGGCACGCTTGATGGCTTTTGCCAGCTCACGCTGTTTCTTGGCAGAAACGGCTGTGATACGGCTAGGAACGATTTTGCCACGCTCTGAAATGTAGCGTGATAAAGTCCGCACATCTTTATAGTCAATTGCCGGCGCATTCGGACCGGAAAAAGGACATGTTTTACGACGACGGAAAAAGGGACGGCGACCTGCGCCTGGTTTAGCACCTTGAGTTTGTGACATTCTCTTGACCTCTTAATCTCTGCGTGGACGACGCTCACCGCCGCGATCATTACGTTCGCCGCGTTCACCGCGCTCATTACCCCGGCTTTGCATCACTACCGAAGGACCTTCGATATGTTCATCAACTTTGATGCTCATGAAGCGGATTACGTCTTCATTAAGACGCTCATTACGCTCCAATTCCGCCAACGCTGCTGGCGGCACATCCAGATTCAATAGAACATAGTGACCTTTGCGGTTTTTATTGATGCGATAAGCCAGGTTACGCAGACCCCAGTATTCGTTACTGGCAACAGAACCACCGTTCTTTTCAACGATTTCTGTAAATTCTTTGGTCATTGCTTCGACCTGCTGAGGCTGAATGTCCTGCCTCGCGATATAGACATGCTCATACAATGGCATTTGCACGTTACTCCTAAAGTAATGTTAGTGCGATTTCCATTTAGGGTTCGGACGCCATGACCTGATCTTGCCAGGCGCCTGATACATGAGCCGCATCAGGACCCCTATATGAAAAGTTTCTCTGTTAGAAGGGGCGCAATATACATGAAACCCCTTACTGTGCAAGACTAAAACGCCTGAATAAGCCTTGCATCCCAGCTTTTTTTATATTCCCACTACAAAAACAAATTCGTATTGAATAAATTAGGGCAATACTCTTGATATTTTTGCAAATGGGGTGTCACTGTATTAAAGGCTTTGACAGCCTGTTATGAAACGCAATACTGACCAACAAAGCTAGCAAAACAAAAAAGACATTACTCTCAACTCTATAAGAGGATTGCAATAATATGAGCCGTGCATTTACATTTCCCGGCCAGGGGAGTCAGGCCATTGGTATGGGCAAAACACTCGCAGAGAACATACCTACCGCCGCAGACATTTTTTCACAGGTTGACGATGCCTTAAACCATAACCTCAGCAAAATTATGTTCGAGGGACCAGAAGACCAGCTAACACTTACTGAAAATGCACAACCTGCGTTAATGGCCGTAAGCATGGCGATAATGGCTGTATTAGAAAAAGATTTTGGTGTTCAGATAGATAATATCGCACAGTATGTAGCCGGACATTCTCTGGGCGAATATTCCGCACTTGCGGCGGCAGGGGCTCTTAGTCTTGAAGATACAGCCCGCTTACTTCGCCTGCGTGGACAGGCAATGCAACGCGCCGTACCCGTGGGGGAAGGAGCTATGGCGGCCATTCTTGGGCTTGATTTTGCAGATGCTGAAAGTGTAGCTGAAGAAGCTGGACAAGGCGAAGTCTGCACAGCCGCCAATGACAACGCTGATGGTCAGGTGGTACTTAGCGGTCATAAAGCCGCGGTAGAACGGGCCATTGAATTGGCGAAAAAAAAGGGCGCAAAGCGTGGGGTTCTGCTGCCTGTAAGCGCACCTTTCCACTGCCCTTTGATGCAACCGGCTGCAGATGAAATGAAGGCTGCCTTGTCTGAAACCAATATTCAGAAACCCATCATTCCGGTCATCGCCAATGTCACAGCACAACCTGAAACTGACCCGGACCGCATTCGCGATTTATTGGTCGAACAAGTTACCGGACGTGTTCGCTGGCGGGAAACCGTGACCAACATGGCTGGACTCGGGGTCACGACACTTGTCGAGGCTGGATCTGGAAAAGTCCTGACTGGTCTTGTGCGTCGTATTGATCGCTCTCTTAGCGGCATATCTTTGCAATCTCTGGAAGATATCGAAAATTTTGCCAAATCTCTTTCTTAAATGAAAGGCGAACACTAAATCATCGCCCCAAGATCGCCGCCCAAGAATTTTTGAGGGTAATAGACGCCCGTAGAACGGGGTCACTCAATAAAGATATTATAAGGAACCAAACATGTTTGATCTCACAGGCAAAAACGCTTTGATAACTGGCGCCTCTGGTGGCATTGGCGCAGCCATTGCCACGGCCTTGCATAATCGCGGGGCAACTGTTGCCCTATCCGGTACGCGCACAGAACCTTTGGAAGCCTTGGCCGCCACACTAGGGGAGCGCGCTATCGTCTTGCCCTGCAATCTTTCTGATATGGATGCTGTTGCGGCCTTACCAAAGGCAGCAGAAGAAGCTCTGGGTACAGTAGACATTCTCGTTAATAATGCCGGTCTCACCCGCGACAATCTGGCAATGCGCCTCAAAGATGACGATTGGGATATTGTCATGGATGTCAACCTCAAGGCCGCCTTTAAACTTACACAAGGTCTCATGCGCGGTATGATGAAGCGGCGGTGGGGTCGAATCATAAATATTACCTCTGTCGTTGGCATTACGGGCAATCCAGGCCAGGCCAATTATTGCGCCTCCAAAGCAGGCATGATCGGCATGAGCAAGTCTTTGGCACAGGAAGTTGCCACACGCGGCATCACTGTAAATTGCGTTGCCCCGGGCTTTATTGAAACCCCTATGACACAAGCCCTGGACGAAAAACAACGTGAACGCATTTTAGTCAATGTGCCCGCTGGTCGTTTAGGGAGTGGTGAAGACATCGCCAATAGCGTATTATATTTAGCGAGCGATGAAGCAGGCTATGTCACCGGGCAAACGCTGCATATTAACGGTGGGATGGCAATGATCTAAATTTTTCATTACGGCTTTTTTACAGCACTACTGGCCAAAGCCAAAAAACTATGCTACCAAGCCGCAATTATTTGGTCACTTAACACCAATAACTATTATTTTTAAGGCCTGATGAGTGTTTATACGCTGCCTTGACGGGCCTTAGTATTGCTGGAAGAACAGTTTTGAATAACCTAGGCTGAACAAACCAGCCAATGAACGAGGAAGAAGATATGAGTGATATCGCTGATCGCGTCAAAAAAATCGTAGTTGAACATCTTGGGGCTGAAGAAGACAAAGTTGTTGATTCTGCAAGCTTTATTGATGATTTGGGCGCAGACAGCCTAGACACTGTTGAGCTTGTCATGGCGTTTGAAGAGGAATTTGGCTGTGAAATCCCTGATGATGCTGCTGAAAAAATCCTGACTGTTAAAGACGCCATCGACTTTATCGGCACCAATAGCTAAGGGAAAGCTGCCAATTGGTGGCATTTCTGTATATTATACCGCATCCTTGTCCTGCATACCTGATTACAGGTGTTTACAGGGGGATGCGGTATTTTAACATTAAGTGGTTAAATTAATTAATTTTTCTTGCATGGGGAAATGTCATGAGACGTGTTGTCGTCACTGGTCTTGGACTCGTTACACCGCTGGCATGTGGTGTAGAAGAAACATGGAAACGCCTTTTGGCAGGTCAATCAGGTGCTGGTCCAATTACAAAATTTGACCCTTCTGATTTAACAGCCCGTATTGCCTGTGAAGTCAAAAATGGCGATGGTTCAGATGGTACCTTTAATCCTGATGACTGGATGGAACCAAAAGAACAGCGCCGCGTAGATGACTTCATCATCTATGGTGTCTCTGCGGCCCGTCAGGCTGTTGAAGATTCTGGTTTTGTCGCCGAAACCGAAGAACAACGTTGCCGTTCAGGCGTCATGATTGGCTCCGGTATCGGGGGACTTCCTGGTATTGAACAAGCCTCTATTCTTATGCATGAAAAAGGGCCACGTCGTGTCAGCCCACACTTTATTCCCGGACGGCTTGTAAATCTGGTGTCAGGCCATGTTTCCATGCGTTACGGATTTAAGGGCCCGAACCACGCCGTTGTGACAGCCTGCGCCACGGGCACCCATGCCATTGGTGATGCAGCCCGCCTTATCATGTTTGATGACGCAGATGTGATGGTGGCTGGTGGCGCAGAGGCCGCCATCTGTAAAATTGGTATTGCTGGCTTTGCACAAGCAAAGGCACTCAGTACTCATTTCAATGACGATCCCACAAAAGCATCCCGGCCTTACGACCAGGATCGTGATGGCTTTGTCATGGGTGAAGGTGCTGGTATCGTTGTTTTGGAAGAATATGAACACGCCAAAGCGCGCGGCGCAAAAATCTACTGCGAACTGGTTGGCTACGGCCTTTCAGGGGATGCCTACCATGTGACCGCACCTGCCCCTGATGGCGATGGTGGATTTAGGGCTATGCAAGGCGCCTTCCGCCATTCCGGCCTGACCCCCGCGGATATTGATTATGTTAATGCTCATGGTACATCGACTCCTTTGGGTGATGAAATTGAATATGGTGCTGTCAAACGCCTGTTTGGTGATGCGGCCTCAAAGATTGCCATGTCATCAACAAAATCTGCTATTGGCCACTTACTGGGAGCGGCGGGTAGTACCGAAGCCATTTTCTCCATTTTGGCCATGCGCGATAATGCTGTACCGCCAACACTCAATCTTGATAATCCATCTGAAGGACTGGATATCATCAATCTTGTCCCCCATGAGGCACAACAGCATAATGTCAATGCCGTACTGAGTAACTCCTTCGGTTTTGGCGGCACGAATGCCTCACTGATCTTCAAAGCTATTTAAGCCTGGATATGAAACGGCTTATTACCCGTTATATCCTTCTGTTCATCATCGGCAGCGTCGCTTTTGCGGCGCTGTTTGCCTATCTGGGGCATCGCCGTTTTCATGAAGCCGGCCCCACAACAGTTGATCTGACTTATGTTTTGGTCAAAGGGGAAAGTTTACGGCAAATTTCCGATACCTTGGAACAGCGCGGTATGATTTACAGTAACCGCATTTTTACGGCTGGCGTAAGACTTTATAAGTTCGACCGCCGCCTGAAAGCTGGCGAATACAATATACCCGCGAAGGCCTCCATGAATGACATCATGGAAATTTTGGCCAGCGGGCAGGTAATCCAGCATAAAATCACTTTCGTCGAAGGATGGTCGTCATTTGAATTTATTGACGCCTTAGAACAACATCAGGCCCTGACCGGAGACAAACCACAAATTCCCGAAGGTAGCCTTTTGCCAGAAACGTATTTTTTCCCGCGCGGCACAACAAGACAGCAACTTATTTCCCAAATGCAGGAACAGCAACAAAGCTTATTGCAAAAATTATGGGACAACCGCCGAACAGACTTACCCTTTTCAACAATGCAGGAAGCCATCATTCTGGCCTCTATTGTTGAAAAGGAAACCGCATTACCGTCTGAACGTCGTCATATCGCCGGAGTATTTATCAACCGCCTTCGTAAGGGCATGCGCTTACAGTCAGACCCTACGGTCGTTTATGGCATTCGTCAGGGCAGGGCACTTGAACGCCCCATCTCATATAATGATCTAAGGACCGCACATCCATATAACACATATATGCATCATGGCTTGCCAAAAGGGCCTATTTGCCATCCGGGTCGCTTGGCAATAGAAGCTGTCTTCAACCCAATGCCCACAGAAGATTTATATTTTGTAGCCGATGGCACTGGTGGACACCGCTTTGCCAAAACGCTGCAAGAACATAATCGCAATGTGCGTCATTGGCGAAATATAGAAGCAGAAATGCGAAAGAAAACTATTTCCGAGGGCTCCTCGCCAGAATCCTCTCCACCAAACCGTTCGGCAGCAGATTAAATCCCGCCCAGATCATTGCCACCATAGGCCAGGGAAAAGCGATGCGCCCTTTATTCTTTTCCAATTTCCGCTTAATAATCCTGGCCGCTTTGTCCGCCGTCATCATAAAAGGCATTGGGAAATTATTTTTATCTGTCATTGGTGTCTCAATAAATCCAGGACAGACAACATTCACGTAAATGCCATATGGCGCATAAACTCCACGCAAAGCTTCTCCATATGCCTTCACTGTAACTTTACTGGTTGAATAGGCAGGTGAGGAAGGTAACCCCCGATATCCAGCTAATGAGCTTATCAATGCTATCTGGCCATAACCTCTGGCTTTCATCAGCGGCAGTGCCACTGTGACCGCGTTAAAAACCCCTTCTACATTTACCCCGAACGTCTTTTTAAAATGGTCCTTTAGATCATCTTTTTCTGCTTCGAATGAATATGACACCCCCGCATTTGCAATAACCAAATCTAATGAAAACCGTTGATCGCATTCCACAATCCAATCCGCAAGATCCGCCGCATTCATGACATCAACCTGTTTTGTCTCAACAAATTCAGCCCCACTGCGTCTACAATCTGCGTAAATTTCCCCTAATCTGTCTGCATTACGTCCTGCTAAGAAAAGCCGCGCCCCGCTTGCAGCATATATCCGCGCCAAAGCAGCACCCAGCCCACTGCTGGCCCCAGTAATAAGAACAGTCTTATCCAATAATGATCCCCTTTTTACCTGATTAATATTTTTCATTATTATTCTCAAATCCTCAGGTCAAACTTGTTGCCTCTTGGTGAAGATACTATAGTCCCTTAAGTTTTGTTCGCATAGATAGCTATAAATAGATAAATAGGGAACACGGAAAGCATATGAAAATTTCCAGTATGACGGGCTTTGCACGCACAGAAGGTACATGGAAAGATACCCAATGGGTATGGGAAATCCGAAGTGTTAATGGTCGTGGTCTAGATATGCGTATGCGGCTCGGCAATGGGTTCGACAAAATGGATCCAGATATACGTGCCGCTATAAAACGACAAATAAGCCGCGGTAGTTTAACAATAAATCTGAATGTGCAACAAAACCGGCAGCAAAATAATCTGACAATAAATCGTGCACTCTTCGCAGAAATTCTCGATACTGCCCGGGAACTGGCACAGGCGCATGACATTGCGCCACCTGACATGAATGCATTGTTAAACGTTCGTGGCATCATTGATGTTCTAGACCCTGAAGAGGATGCCGAAGAACATGAACAAAAACAAGAACAGGTTAAAAGCGGACTTTTAGACGCCATTGAGGCACTTGTTCATTCTCGCATGCTGGAGGGAGAAAAACTGCGCTCTATCATGGTCGAAATATTACAGAATATAAGTGAGCAAGTAGAGCAAGCTGAACGCATCGCCACAACACAACCACAAATCATTAAGGCGAAACTGACTGAACGGCTACAAGAGCTGCTCGGTGAAAATAGTGCCTTGGAACCAGAGAGAATAGCCCAGGAAGTCACACTACTTGCAGCAAAAGCCGATGTCAGAGAGGAAATAGACCGCCTACGGCTGCATGTAAAGGCCGCTTATGAGATTATAGAAGAGGGCGGGGCCATTGGCCGAAAACTGGACTTTCTAGTTCAGGAATTTAACCGTGAAACCAACACCTTATGCTCAAAATCATCAGATAGTACATTAACTAATATCGGCCTGTCTCTTAAAACCCTTATCGAACAACTCCGCGAACAGGCACAAAATATTGAATAGCCATGCGTTAAACAGAAATCCCTTTCAATAATAATGCCCTCATAGACCAAAAAATAAAAGCCTCATGACGACAGATCCGACAGCAACACACACCCAGATTCCCCGACGCGGACTTTTACTGGTCTTATCTTCCCCTTCAGGGGCCGGTAAATCGACCCTATCTCGACGCCTGCTTCAGCGTGATAACAACATCGCCATGTCTATTTCAACGACAACGCGGCCACCCCGTCCCGCAGAAAAAAATGGCGTGGATTATAATTTTGTGACCATAGAAGATTTTAAAAAAATGTTAGATGAGAATGCCTTTCTGGAATACGCCAAGGTATTTGATAACTATTATGGCACCCCGCAAGCTCCTGTAGAGGAGGCTCTCTCACAAGGTAAGGACGTTCTGTTTGATATTGACTGGCAAGGAACGCAACAACTGGCGCAAAAAGCCGGGGGCGACTTGGTTCGTATCTTTATTTTGCCCCCATCTACAGAGGAACTGGAACGGCGTCTTTACAGCCGGGCCCAGGACAGTGCAGACATCGTGCAAAAGCGTATGTCCAAGGCTGCACAGGAAATTAGCCATTGGCCAGAATATGACTATATCATCGTTAATGATGACCTAGACCACAGTGATGCTCAGCTCAATGCAATTTTACAGGCAGAACGGCTGAAACGTGATCGTCAAACGGGTTTATTAAAATTTGTATCGAACCTGGTCGACCCTGATGATAATTAAATCATAGCCTGATAAATTACACATTTTCAGGTAATACACATCAGTGGATCAGCCTAACACTGCCTCATATTGCTGCGCCAATCTGCAAAAATCTGCAATACTTAGCTCTTCTGCGCGCGCTGTTTCGGAAATATTTGCCGCCTGCAAGAGGGGTAGGGGATTTTGTCCTAATGCCTTTAGGCTAGACCGTAACATTTTACGCCGCATATTAAACGCCGCTGCGGTGACTTTTTCCAACACAGGAAGTGGCGGGCTATCTGTCTCATGCGCCTGCGGCTCCAGGCGAACAATACATGACGTCACCTTAGGAGGCGGCACAAAAGCCCGTGCAGGAACATCAAACGCAATCCCTGCCCGACAACGGTGCTGACTGATAACCGATAAACGCCCATAGGATTTCGTTCGCGGCTGAGCAATAATTCGTTCGCCAACTTCTTTCTGTAACATCAAGGTCATACTTTTATACCAAGGCGTCCATGTATCTAATGTCAGCCACTTCAGCAATAAAGCTGTCCCCACATTGTAGGGCAGGTTAGACGCAATACGTATATCAAAGCCTTTTGTATCCCCAATAAGGCTCATTTCATCTACCATTAAGGCATCAGCCTCAACAACGTCCAGGCGACCCGGATAAGCCGCCTGAACATCCTTTAATGCATCTATACAGCGCGCGTCCTTTTCAACGGCCACTACTTTCGCAGCACCGCTCATCAACAGCCCGCGCGTTAAGGCCCCGGGACCCGGGCCTACTTCATAAATAATGCTTTTCTCTAATGGGCCTGCCGTCCTGGCAATCCGTGACGTCAGGTTTAAATCTGTCAGAAAATTTTGCCCTAATGATTTTTGTGCCGATAGTCCATAGGCAGCAATCACGTCCCGCAGAGGGGGTAAACCATCCTTTGTCATGACGGATCCTTAACTTTGACTATTCTGATGGCGATATTGTGCCATCCTGCCCGCGACTTTAATCGCTTCAATCATGCTGCGTGGTTCAGCAATGCCACGCCCCGCAATGCCTAATGCGGTGCCGTGATCTGGTGACGTCCTAATTATCGGCAACCCCAATGTCACATTTACCCCGCCATAAAAGTCTATCGTTTTCAACGGGATCAATGCCTGATCGTGATACATGCAAATCGCCGCATCATAATCACGACGCGCGTTATCGTGGAAAAGCGTGTCAGCTGCATGCGGACCTGTTGCCATAATGCCTTCGGCATTAAGCTGGTCTATTGCAGGGCGGATATACAAAGCTTCTTCATTCCCCATATTACCATCTTCACCTGCATGCGGGTTCAAGGCAGCAATCGCAAGCCGCGGCTGTGCAATCCCGAAATCTTTGTTCAATGCCTGTGCCGTAATTTTCGCTACGTCGACAATTTCTTTACAGCTCAAATTATGTGGGACTTTTTCAAGTGGTATATGAATTGTAACGGGAACAACCCTTAATTCCGGACACGCCAGCATCATTACTGGCTGCTCTGCTTCCCCTGTCTGGTCGGCGCACAACTTGCCTAGATATTCTGTATGACCTGGAAATAAAAAACCGTCATCATAAAGTGCCGATTTCTGGATAGGGGCTGTGACCATTCCCGCATATTCACCTGCCAGCACCATTTCTGCTGCCTTCGTGATAGCACGAATGACAACATGTGCATTCGCCCTGTCTGGCGTTCCGGCACTTACAGGATGTGAGACAGGCAGATCAATAACAGGAAGTGCCGTCTGAAATAAGCTTTCTATTTCTTCGTTAGCGTCTATAGGCTGAACAGATATAGGCATATCAAGTTCGTGTATCAGCTTCTTAAAAACACTCACAGGCCCCAATACGGAAAAAGGCGTAAGGTTTTCTTCTTTACGTCTCCACCATGCTTTTAAAATAAGTTCAGGGCCGATACCTGCTAATTCGCCACAAGTGATAACCAGCCGAGGCGCCCGTGGTGCCATCATTCGGCCTTTCTAACGATAGTCTATAATCGCATCACGCCGTAAATCACGCAAATGGCGCCGGGCCATTACCGTGACACGCTCATTCGTCAACGCGCTCTGTACGGATTCAAATGTTGGTGCTTTAATTTCTGGCACATCTTTCCCACAAATAATTAAAGCCCGAAAACCACCATCCTCTTTAAGCAGCGGAGCCGCCTGTCCAATTTCCGTTGCTAAAATACCGCTTTGTAGAGGCCCGGGAAAATCAGAAAGACGCATTTTGCCTAGATCCCCTGAACTTTCAGCTGTCATCTCTTCTGCCAAGCGTTCCACATCATCACAACTTTTGAGGGCCGCTAGTTTTTTTTCTAATGTATCTTTTAATGCCTCAACCTCTCTGGGCAGTGCCTTATCAGAAACTTTAAAGAACATATACTTGAGATCTAAAATGCTATTCGCGGAATTTGGTGTCATCACCTGACGTTTTCTGACCATTTCCAGAATATAATATCCCCCGTCCACGAGAATAGGATCACTAATGTCCGCCTCATTCATTTTTGACAAAGCAGGCCGTAATTCCGCTTCGATCGCATCCAGCATTAACCACCCCAAATCACCACCTACGGCACTTGTAGAGGTTTGCGAAAACTGGCGCGCCAGAACCTGAAACGGACTACCCTCACGCAACTGCTGCACTAAACGATTGGCCGTCTGCAAAGTCTCCTGACGCTTTTTTTCATCCGTAACGGGCAAGAAAATCTCACGCAAATGATATTCATCTTTGCCTTTATTGTTATTCAGACGTTCCAACACCGCATAAACTTCTTCGTCGGTCACACTTACCTGTGGACGCAATAGCCCATTTACCACACTATCCCATGCCATATTTGCCCGTAATTGATTGAGTAATGAGCTTTTCATCACACCAATACTCGTCAAATATTTTTCGAATTCCGCCGCAGACATTCTGTATTGTTCACCAATACGGCGAAAGGCAGTTTCAACGTCCTCTTGTGGCATTTGCACTTTATATTCTGCAGCTTCCTGTAGCTGTAGTTTCTCATCAATCAACGTTTTTAAAGCCTGTGATTGAATATAACGCTGTTCTTGCGGGCTGACCTGACCCCCAGTTGCGGAAAGCAACATCAACATACGCTGTTTTAAATCATAGAGAGAGATCACCTGATCGTTCACAATAGCAACAATTTGTTGCACATCCTGAATAGATTTGGTCTGAGCCTTTACCGGGCTTTGCACCGGCGATACGAATAAAATCGCTACTGCCATCAGGACGCTGGGAAATATTCTTCTCATTATTGTGTCACCATTCTTCATTCTAATCTCTCACGGGCTTCTTAATATATAGGGCTTTTCAATATATTAAGCCCATAATCATGGCCGGATCATGATCTTGTTCTTAAAAGCGTCGCCATAAAAACATAGTTTCAAGATACAGGCAAAATTTGTTTTACATTATCCTAAGTTTCGCAACACCAACCTTAGGCCAATAGATTTGGACGGCTCAATATCCCTGTCAGAGGTAAAACGCCGTTTGTAACTGATGCCAAAATCAATACATTCATCCCGATAGAATAATCCGCCATCATAGGAAATGGTATTTCCATCACCCTTTAGGTCACGCACCCAGTTTCCTTTCGCCCGCCAATGCGAACTCATTTTAAGCTCCCCGCCTAATCTTATTTCTTTGCGGTCTTTTAATTCTGTCGGTGGAATATTCAAATCCTGATCACGGTCCAAATCCAAATAACCTACTGTTGCCCGAAAACGCCATATTTTGGCGTGCAGTATCATCTCATTACGCTGTAGCTCAAATGACTTTTCATTAAATCTTAATCGGTGGACATAATCTATGTGATCCCCATATGACACATCTACCCGACCAACAATATCCGAAAATTTCCCATCAAAACCGGTGCCTTGCGGAAAAATTTGCTCGTCACTTATGCGATAACTCTGCCCCATAACCGCAATTATATTCAGCTTCTGACTGGCCAGGGTATATCGCACGCCGTAGCTCATCCGTGAGCCGCTTTCCCACAAATCATAGCCTGTGAAGCGGTTATGACTAAATAAATTGCTGTCATCAAATTCAAAGCTGCGACTATCTTCATTCGCGATCGCTCCCGGGTTTTTATCTTCCGGGGCCAGAATAAGGGAAAAAATGGGTTCAATAACTTGCTGTGTATCCATGCCCTGACGCATCCAGGGCCAACTCCAGTCCAAAGCAACACGGGGAAGGGCCCGTAGCTCTTCGCCATCCTCACTATCGTAAAGTGGGCTGTCAGGCTGATCGCTATCTGTAAAGTTATATATATCTCCTCGCAAGCTAACGCTCAGCCTGTACTGATCCCCCAAAGACGAACGAAAGGCGTGTGTCCATCCCCCCTCAACGGATAGGCGTTGACTATCACGTCCCTTCGTACGAGCTAATGCAACACCATTGATATTCGCGTAAAAGGTACCGGCAATTGATTTTGGTGATGTCTCGAAATGCATATCCAGTAAGGGCAGGGCGTGCGCTGTGCGTCCGGACGCGTCTTCCAATCTCAATCCCTGAAAGCCGTAGATGGAAAGGGCAGCATAATTTTGCTGCTGAAAATGAGCAATGCGGGCATGGCTCGTCAATGTATCAGCTTTACTAAAATCGTAGCGGCGCAAATAGGTATCATCGCTTACCCATTCCAAATTATAATCCCATTGCCACATACCCCCGTGTAACCCGGGTAGTTTATTTAGGGCAAACTGGCCATCGGAATAAACATAGCCTTTTACTTTAGTTTCACCTGTCTTAATATTATTGTTATCGCGGTCATCCACATAGGTGATAGACCCACCCAGCCTGGCAATGCCATTGCCCATATGCTGGCGATAATCACCTGACAGGACAACGCTTTCCTGCTCCGTAAATAGCGGCGTCAACGTCAGATCTTTATCCCGTGCAAGGCGAATATAATAAGGCGTTTTTAAATAAACCCCCAATTCTGTTGAATTACCTGCCGATGGCGTCAAAAGGCCACTACGGGCATGGACTGTTGGGTCCGCATGAGAAAAATAAGGTGTATATAAAACGGGCACTCCCATTACTTCCAAAGAGGCGTCCTTATACTTGACTGTACGATCGTCATTGTCATGGACCACTTTGCGCGCCTTGATCTGCCATATTGGTGGTCGGCCGCCTTGGTCACCACAAACCTTACACGGCGAATAAACAGCCTTTTCAAGGATTGTCTTTTCCCCCGACCTTTCTCCTGTCACCGCCGCCAAACGTGACCCATCAGCGAGCAAAATTCGGATATTTTCTATAAACCCCTGACGAAAGCCTTCTGAAAGTTCCGCATTATCAATGGAAATTAAATTGCCGTTCTTATCCTGTAATCTAACATTACCATAGGCTTTAACCTGACCGCTATCTTGCTGATATATAATACGATCAGCGTATAGTGCTTGCCCCCGTTGACGTAAAATAACATTGCCTAGGGCTTCGACGCGTTGGGCTTCGTAATCATATTTCACCTGATCCGCAGAAAAGGAAATAGGCTGATGCTGCCGAGAGGGACTATCCGCTAATACGGGAGCCACAGGAAGACTCAATGCGGACACGCTCCCCAATAAATATAACGCCCAAAAGGTTTTTCTCATGCCTGCTCTACATTGCGTTTTGGTTGATGTATTCCAGTGTATACAGCCATTTTTTATCTTTTTTATCCGTCACTGCATACCCTTTAATTTTTTCTGATAAGAAGGACAACCTGTCATGGCCTAGAAGATTACAATTTTCTTAGCCTCATAAAGTCGATGAAGAGGCTTTTCTTTTACCCATGACTTGCCTAGGCTAATGAAAATAATAGATGCCTATCGGACAGACATCATTCATCAATGTTTTATTTAGTACTGAGGACGGTATGAAGATCAGCTTTTCCAGCAAACAAAAAAATGAAAATGGCACCCTGATTGTCTTCGGGTTTGAAAAAAAGAAACTCACAAAAACAGCACAAAAATTTGATGCCGCAAGTAAAGGTGCATTAAGTCGCGCCATAGAAGGTAGTCGTTATACAGGAAAGTTTGGCCAAAAACTGGAACTGCTTGCCCCGGCCCATTGTGAATTATCACGAATAGTCCTTATCGGACTTGGCAAACCCAGTGCTATGAGCACACTAAAGGCCGAAAAAATTGGCGGTAAAATCATCACCGCATTTAACGCTGCAGGGGCTGAAACAATTGATATCGCAATTGACCCGCCGCGCGGGCTCGGTGCGGATGTATTTGCTGCCCACTTAGCTTTTGGTGCAAAGCTCAAAAGCTACCGTTTTGATAAATATCGCACCACAGAAACAGAAGAGAAGAAACCTACGTTAACGGGCTTAAATATTATCTGTAGCAAAAGCAATCAGGCCGAAAAAAAACTCGCACTGCTCGATCATATTGCCGAAGGCATTATTATGGCGCGCGATTTGGTCACAGAACCCGGCAACGTGATTTATCCCGAAAGCTACGCAGAATATATCAAAGAACTCAGCCAATATGGTTTGGAAATAGAGGTTCTTGGTGAAGACGCGATGGAAGAGCTAGGCATGGGAGCATTGCTTGGCGTGGGGCAGAGCAGTGCCAGCGAAAGCCAACTGGTCATTATGCGCTGGAATGGTGCTAAAAAAGCAGATCAGGCTCCTATTACCTTTATTGGTAAAGGGGTCACTTTCGATACGGGCGGCATTTCACTGAAACCCGGGGCTGGCATGGAGGACATGAAATTTGACATGGGCGGCTCAGCTACTGTCGTCGGCCTTATGCGGGCCCTTGCCGGACGGAAGGCTCCTGTGAATGCCATAGGACTTGTCGGGCTGGTTGAAAACATGCCTTCGTCAACAGCGCAAAGACCCGGTGATGTTGTAACCTCAATGTCTGGACAAACCATTGAGGTCATTAACACTGATGCGGAAGGGCGTCTCGTTCTTGCTGATGTCCTCTGGTATGCTAAAGAAAAATATAAACCATGCGCCATGATTGATCTGGCCACATTAACAGGCGCGATGATTATCGCACTTGGTCATGAACATGCCGGCGTCTTTTCTAATGATGATGATCTTAGCCATAATCTGGTCACCGCAGGGCAAAAAACGGGCGAAGGCATTTGGCCCATGCCACTGGGGTCGGCCTATGACAAATTAATTGATTCACAAATTGCAGATATGAAAAATGTCGGCGGGCGGGAAGCAGGCAGCATCACCGCAGCACAATTCCTGCAGCGTTATGTTGGCGATGTACCATGGGCACATATCGACATTGCAGGAACGGCCTGGCGGAAAAAAGCTGATGATATTACACCCGCCGGGGCAACGGGATATGGAATTCGGCTCTTAAACCAACTGGTGGTCGATCATTACGAAGCTGATGAATAAAAATCATGACAATTGATATTTCATTTTATCACCTGCAACGCCAGACCCTGTCGCATGTCCTTCCTAAGTTACTGGAAAAGGCTTTGGGGGCAGGGCTCAAGACCATCATAAGGGCAGGCGATCATGAACAACTTCAACATATTGACGAAGAATTATGGCGTTTTACACCTGATAGCTTTTTACCCCACGGACATGCAAAGACACCTTACCCTGAAAGACAACAAATATATATTACGACAACCGACGAGAACCCAAATAACGCAACACTGTTAATGATAACAGGAGGCGGGGAAGCCGTTAATAATTTTGGGGACTTCACTCGATGCTTTGATATCTTCGATGGAAATAGCCCCGATATGGTTGCTGCGGCGCGGGCACGCTGGTCTACTTATAAGAATGCAGGGCACAAGCTGACATATTGGCAACAAAATGAGCGCGGTGGTTGGGATAAAAAAGGCTGAACACGCTCTCTTACTTTGTGAGCTGCGCCTCCACCTCTTCCAGTGCCGCCAGTGCCGCCAGCCATTTTTCCTCTGCCACCTCCAGTGCTGATTCAAGGCGTGCCTGCTCCTGAATAAACTGCGTTTGTGCCTCCTGCGCCTTCGGGTTATCAGGATCGTACAGTCGCGGATTACTTAATGCCCGGTCGTATTTTGCTTTTTCTTCCGAAAGAAGAGTGACTTCAGATTCGGCCGCCTCTACTGCTTTCTTCAAAGGGGACAATCGTTGCCGCTGGGAAGCATTTTCTTTGCGTTTTTCATGGCGTGATTTTTTATCATCGTCACTACCATGGAAAACCGTCACTTTTTGCTGTCGGGCGTCATTTTTATCTCTTAAGATTTTCTGACGGTAATCCTCCAGACTACCCTCAAAGCGATGAAGTGATCCCTTTTCAACCACCCATAAATCATTAACACAAGCTTCCAGAAGATGGCGATCATGACTAATTAATATCACGGCTCCCGGATACTCATTTAAGGCCAGCACCAGAGCTTCCCGACTATCAATATCCAAATGGTTAGTTGGTTCATCTAAAATCATCACTTGCGGTGCCTCAAAGCTCATAAGCGCAAAGAGCAGTCGCGCTTTTTCGCCACCAGACAACTTACTTACAATAGTGTCAGCCTTATCCGCACTAAACCCAAATTGTCCAAGGCGCGCCCTAACTTCACTTTCTTTCGCTAGAGGCATCATCGGCCGCAAATGATTATAGGCTGTCTCATCAAGATTTAATTCATCCACCTGATGCTGTGCAAAATAACCCACTGTTAATTTGGGGGCTGTCTGATATTCCCCGCTTTGTACGTTCAGTCGCCCCGCAAGCAATTTTGCCAAAGTGGACTTACCATTACCGTTAGCTCCTAATAGGGCTATCCTGTCCTCCGGATCCAATCGTAAATTTACTTTTTCCAGTACAGGCTGCCTCTCTTCATAGCCGACACTGACGTTATCTAATTTCATCAATGGTGGGGCACAACTCCCAGGTTCAGGAAACTGGAAAGGTGTCGTCTGTTGCGCAACAATACTGGCAATCGGCGTCATTCTTTCCAACGCCTTAACCCGGCTTTGTACTTGTTTTGCTTTACTGGCTTTTGCCCTAAAGCGGTCAACGAATGTTTGTATTCGCGCACGTTCCAGATCTTGCCGGGCTTTTAAGGTTGCCTGCTGACGTTGCTGTTCGGCGAGCGAAGCCTCAAATTGATTATACCCACCAGTCGAATATGACAGCTTACCTTCATGAACATGCAATATCCCGTTAACTGCACTGTTGAGCAGGTCGCGGTCATGGCTGATTATCAGTACCGTATGACGATATTTGCGGATAAATTGTTCTAACCATAATACGCCTTCCAAATCCAAATAATTGGTTGGCTCATCCAACAGCAGAAAATCAGGTTCTGTAAATAATATACTGGCCAATGCCACGCGCATCCGCCATCCCCCTGAAAAATCCGAGCATGGACGTTTCTGTGCCTGGGCACTAAAGCCTAATCCCGACAAAATAGCGGCCGCGCGCGCCTCCGCGCTCTGTGCATTGATATCCGCAAGACGATTATATATATCTGCGATTCGCTCTGGATCGGTCTCTTTATCTGCTTGTGATTGCAGAATCTGCAATTCCGAATGAGCAGATAATACAGTCTGTAAAAGTGATGTTGACCCACTAGGCGCTTCCTGAGCAACCATACCCAATTTCAAATGGGGTGAATATTTTACGCTGCCTCCATCAGGAGAGAGGTTTCCCATAATGATCTGAAAAAGCGTTGATTTTCCGGCACCATTACGCCCTACAATCCCTACTTTATGTCCAGTCGGGATGACGGCACTTGCCTTTTCGAATAGACCGCGCCCAGCAATATGGTATGTCAAATCATCAATTTGCAACATAGGCGGGGTTTAACATAGTGCCGGCGGCAACCAAAGAGATTTTGCCCAAGATCACAACAATGCATTTGTTCTGTTGATGTTAGTGCAATAAATCCTTATAACGCGCCGCAAAACATACATTACAATCTTTAATCATGTGAGGACATACTCATGGCTATGCAACGCACTTTTTCTATTATTAAACCTGACGCCACACGCCGTAATCTGACCGGCGCCATCAACGCAATGCTCGAAGGTGCGGGCCTGCGCATTGTGGCACAAAAACGTATTCGCATGACACAAGAACAGGCTGAAGGCTTTTATGGCGTCCATAAAGAACGTCCGTTCTTCAACGATCTTGTAACCTTCATGACTTCAGGCCCTGTTGTTGTTCAGGTTCTGGAAGGTGAAGATGCTGTTGTAAAGAACCGTGAAGTCATGGGTGCAACCAACCCTGTCGAAGCTGCTGAAGGCACAATTCGCAAGACTCACGCCGAAAACATCGAAGCCAATTCCGTTCACGGTTCTGATTCCCCTGAAAATGCAGAAATCGAGATTAATTTCTTCTTCGATGAAGATGAAATTGTCGGCTAATCAAAAACGCGAAATTAAAAAACTTTAATAATAGGCCATCTATTCGATCATGGGCTCTGGATTTACCAGCCATGTGTTTGAATAGGTGGCCTCTTTAATTTCAGCTTTTGACCCAACGACTTTAACCCGGCCTTCTGCAACCAGACGCAGGGCTTCAGGGTAAATCAAATGTTCCAGCAACAATACCCGTTCCGCTAACCTAGACGCATCTTCATGTGGGTTTACGGCAACAGCGGCCTGCGTCACAATCGGGCCATCATCCATCTCAGGTCGCACAAAGTGCACTGTACACCCGGTAAACCCTACACCAGCCTCCAAGACCCTTTCATGAGTATGAAGCCCTTTGAAGGCTGGTAATAGTGAAGGATGAATGTTTAGCATACGATCACGCCAGCGATTGACAAAGTCGGAATTCAAGATGCGCATAAATCCCGCCAGGCAAATAAATTCCACGCCAGCATTTGACAATTCAGTGTGTAATGCGTCCTCGAAGGACTCTCGATCCGGAAAGTCTTTATGGTTCACCACTGCCGTATCAAGGCCTGCATTCTGTGCCCGCACCAGTCCATAAGCGTCCGCCTTATTGGAAATCACCCGAACAATAGTTGCGGGAAAGTCATCCCGGGCACAGGCATCTATTAATGCCTGTAAATTCGAACCACGACCGGAAATCAACACTGCGACCTTAAGCATATAAAAGACCTTATATTTTCAAATAATGGGGGAAAGCAAAAATGCTAAGTAAGAGCCATACAACATTTGTTGGTATAGCTTATTCAGGCGAATAAGCTTCCCAGGCATCGTCATATCCCCAGCAGCCTTTATCTGCCGTGATAACGGTTGCGCGGTCATCATCCTCTCGCACTCTAATTTCCCCAATACGATAGACCGTCTCACCTTCTGCTTCTAAAATTTCTTGTGCCGCATCGGCTTTATCAGCAGGCACAACCACTACCATGCCTATACCGCAATTAAACGTACGCACAAGTTCTTCAGCCCTGATATTTCCGGCGGCTTTCAACCATTCAAAAACCGGCAATAACGGCCAGTTATTCGCCTTTAGGTCCGCCTTAACTCCTTTTGGCAGGCAACGGGGGATATTTTCCGTAAAACCACCGCCCGTAATATGGACCAATGCATTGACATAACCGGCCTGAACAGCAGCAAGACAGCTTTTAACATAAATACGCGTTGGGGTAAGCAGGGACTCGCCCAATGTTTGCTGCGGATTAAAAGGAGCAGCATCCTCATAGGACAGGCCCTGATCTGTCACAAGCCGTCTCACCAATGAATAACCATTCGAATGAACACCAGATGAGGCCAGCCCTAATATGATATCACCTGCCTGCACCTTCTCCCCGGTTAGCAACTTGTCACGGTCTACGGCCCCCACACAAAAACCCGCAAGATCGTATTCCCCATCTGCATACATACCTGGCATTTCCGCAGTCTCACCACCTATAAGCGCGGCATGAGCCTGACGACACCCTTCCGCAATGCCTTCGATAATGTCTTTACCCTGCTGCACCGACAAATGCCCTGTTGCAAAATAGTCCAGGAAGAAAAGCGGCTCTGCCCCTTGCACGACAAGGTCATTGGCACACATTGCCACCAGATCAATACCAACAGTATCATGCTGGCCGGCAAGAATAGCCACTTTGAGTTTTGTGCCGACACCATCCGTACCAGATACCAAAATCGGGTCTTCATACCCCGCCGCCTTCAAATCAAATAGGGCACCAAACCCCCCCAGATCTACATTACAGCCTGGCCGGCGCGTAGAGGCCGCAGCGGGCTTTATGGCATCAACCAATGAATTTCCCGCGTCAATATCAACACCGGCATCTTTATAACTATATGATTTTGTTTTATCTTCGTTCACGCGCTGGACCACTTCTTTTTTGCAACTGGGTCAAAATTTTTCACACCATACGACTAGCTTTAAAAAAAATCGAGCCTGTAATAAACAGATATTACCCGTGAAGTTCTGGAAAGGGTGCCTTACTCATGCCATGATAGCGCATTATTTTTTGATTTCAGTATATTATCACCATTTGGCCAATAACAGACGATGACATGCGCACAATATTTTTTCTTTATCTGGTCCTCTTATTTTCTGCGTTAACGCATGTATTTGTTCCCTTGGCTGTTGCCCAAAACAAAGCAAAGCAGCTTGACGCTTTCAGTATATACAATATTTCTGTAGACACGACGGCGCGCACCGCAAGCGAAGCCCGTAGTCAGGCTTTACATATCGGACAGCGGCAGGCTTTAACCGCCCTGTTCGATAAAATCGTTCGCCCGGAAGATATAAGCCAATTACCACAACTGGATAATGCTAAAATTGCTAGTCTTGTCCGTGGCATAGACATATCTCAAGAGCGCAGTTCTACTGTGCGATACATTGCTAATTTCACTGTCCATTTTTCCCGCGAACATGTCTTTAATTTACTCTCCGGTCTAAATATTCCTTTTGCGGAAACGATGGCAAAACCTTTATGGGTATTACCTATTATCTCTAGGGAAGGGACCTATAGCCTCTGGGAAAGCGGAAATGACTGGCTCTCTTTTTGGCAACAGCAGGACTTTCGCAATAACCTTGTTCCTTTTATTGTCCCCACCGCCACTTACCAGAATATTTTTCTGATTGATGCGTTGCAGGCATATCAAGGAAATGCGGCGGCCTTAGCCCGCTTTGCCCGTCATCATCAGGTTGACGATATTTTAGTGCCAATCATTACATTGCCAGTGACCACAGCCAACAGTCTGGAACACACACATCTTGCCACAATAACCTTACGGCGTGGCCTGACTGGCGACATTATCTTACAACAGGATATTCGCCTCACGACTGCCGATATAAACAATCTGACTGAACTGGGGGATAATGGCGATAATTCAGTGGACATTCTTCCTAGCCTTTATGAAAAAGCACTCAGAACAATCCGGCAAGCCACGGAAACTGAATGGAAAAACAAAGTGTTGGTCCACTATGAAGAATCCGCAAAACTAACAATCTCATACAACACAAAATCTGTAAAAGATTGGCAAGAATTACAAAACAAAATATCCTCACAAGCCCTAATCTTAAAAACGACCCTTCATGACGTTTCAACAGACCACCTAATTCTGACATTGCATTATGCAGGTACTGTTGAACAACTACAGTTATCACTACAACAACAAGACTTATTTCTCGTGCCGGGAGAGGCGGGCTGGATGCTCTTAACAAAGCAAGAAAAAGAATTGATTGAAGCCAGCGAAGATACTCCTCATGCTGCCTCTATTACGTATAGTGATGATGTGACCCCCATCACGGCCACCTCTGTCCCGCCAATCATTTCCGATCATCAACAGACACCTACGCAAAGTCCCCATTAATATGGCATCTCAGCAGCTACCTTTTTCTTATCCTCAACGCACTGCGCGCGGTGCTGAAGACTTTCTCATTACGTCGTCAAACCAAAATGCTGTTCAGTGGATAGACCGCTGGCCGGATTGGCCCAGCAACACGTTGATACTCCTTGGCCCCGAAGGCAGCGGCAAAACCCACCTTGCCCATGTGTGGCAAGAGCGCACCAATGCCCATTACCTTACTGCAGATGACCTGAAATCAACCCATGATATGTGGCCCGCAGGTCACTATATCGTCGAAGATTTGGATGCCAAACCGCTTACAAGCAGACAACAGACCGAATTATTTCACCTATATAATTGGCTCAGGGAAGGGCAGTTCTCACTACTATTGACTTCGCGCACACCGCCCGCCCAGTGGAAAATTTGCCTGCCAGACCTTATTTCACGACTAAAGTCCCCGCAAACGGCTATACTCAAGGATCCAGAAGATGAGCTATTAGGGGGTGTTATTGTTAAAATGTTCAATGATAGACAAATAACAATTTCCATTGATGTGCTAAATTATATTCTCCGTCATATGGACCGAACATTGGCCACAGCAAAGAATCTTGTCATCGCCATAGACAACAGGGCCTTTAGCGAAAAACGTGGGATTACCATCCCTCTTGTTAAGGCTGTCATAGGGGACCTTCGTAAAACGGACGCGCGCGACTTGGGCACTACGCCCAAATGAAATACAATTGAAACATAACCAGCCTATAGAAAACTGTGAACTCTTCCGCATTTCTGAAACTGAGATAATCTTATGTCTGAACAAAGTGCCACCGCCCAGAATGATAACTTAGATGTTCTAAGCATCACCAGCGATGCGCCAGAACGTTTTATCAACAGAGAACTTTCCTGGCTGGCCTTTAATAAGCGCGTTATCGAAGAATCATATAATACCCGGCATCCTCTATTAGAACGCCTGCGCTTTGTATCTATATCAGGCAGTAACTTAGATGAATTTTATATGGTCCGCGTTGCCGGTATACGCGGTCAGATTAATGCTGGTGTTGAAACAATTAGCCATGATGGCCTGACACCACAACGACAGCTTGAGAAAATTAACGCGGCGGCAGAGCAGCTATTACAGGAACAGCAGCAATGCTGGCTAATGTTGAAAAGTGAATTGTCTGATGAAGGCATTACAGTAGTCAATCACACCGAATTGGATCAGGATGATGAGGAATGGGCCGAACTCTATTTTCTAGAGAAAGTCTTTCCTATTTTGACGCCTCTGGCTATTGACCCGGCGCATCCGTTTCCCTTTATTCCAAATTTGGGCTTCTCTCTCGTGATGGAACTGGAACGCGAAGATCGTCGTGGTGTCCTGAATGCCTTGGTGCCCATTCCACCGCAAACACGCCGTTTTATCCGTCTGCCCGGTGATAAAATCCGTTACATCGCATTAGAAGATATTATCCGTTTGTTCCTGGATCAACTCTTCCCTAATTACCGCGTATTGGGGCAGGGGCTATTTCGTATTATTCGTGATAGTGAGATGGAAGTTGATGAAGAAGCCGAAGACCTGGTCCGCGTCTTTGAAAGTGCATTGAAACGTCGTCGCCGGGGACATGTGATCCGTCTCGAAGTCAACAACACCATGCCGGAAAAGTTAAAAGCCTTGGTCGTTAGCGAACTTAATGTCAGCACACAAGAAGTTGTTGATGTGTCCGGCGTGATTGGTATAGCAGAAATCAGTCAACTGATCGGCGATGAACGGCCAGACTTAAAATTCGAACCCTATAATCCGCGTTATCCCCATCGGGTGATGGAACATGGTGGTGATTGTTTTGCCGCTATCCGCAATAAGGACTTCATTGTTCACCATCCATATGAAAGTTTTGATGTCGTCCTGGGCTTCCTTAATCAAGCCGCCCGCGACCCCCAGGTCGTCGCCATTAAGCAAACGTTATATCGTACCAGTGATGACTCCCCCATTGTAAAGGCTCTCATTGAAGCCGCAGACGCCGGAAAATCTGTCACGGCACTTGTCGAACTAAAAGCACGTTTTGACGAAGCACGAAACATTAAATGGGCACGTGACCTGGAACGCGCAGGCGTGCAGGTCGTCTACGGTTTTGTAGAAATGAAAACCCATGCAAAACTGTCTGTCGTTGTCCGCCAGGAAAATGACGGTCTGAAGACGTATTGTCACTTTGGAACAGGAAATTACCACCCAATCACCGCACGCATATACACTGACCTCTCTTTCTTCACAGATGACGAAGCATTGGGGCGCGATGCAACACATATTTTCAACTTCCTAACCGGCTATGCGCGTCCGCGGCAGTTAGAATCTGTGTCCATTTCCCCCTTTGATCTACGGAGTACACTGCTGGAACATGTCGACTTGGAAATCGAACATGCCAAAGCAGGACGCCCCGCCGCCATTTGGGCGAAAATGAATTCTCTCGTCTGTCCTACTGTGATTGATAAATTATATGAGGCTTCACGGGCTGGCGTTCAAATTCACCTGACAATTCGCGGCATTTGCTGTCTTCGTCCCGGTATTGAAGGATTATCGGAAAATATTCATGTCAAAAGCATTGTCGGACGTTTTCTTGAACACTCCCGCATTGCCTGCTTTGGCAATGGTCATGAATTACCATCGCCCAAAGCTAAAGTTTTTATCTCTTCCGCAGACTGGATGCCACGTAATCTGGACCGTCGTGTAGAAACACTCGTTCCCCTGACAAACCCCACAGTGCATATGCAGGTTCTAAATCAAATCATGGGAGCCAATATGCGCGATGCGGCACAAAGTTGGGTGTTACAACCAAATGGGCAATACGAACGGCTTGCGAGCACAGATGAATCTTTCAACATTCATCATTATTTTATGACTAACCCTAGCTTGTCCGGCATGGGGAAGGCCATTAAAGATGAGGAAATCCCCCAGCTTTTACCTGAGGGCAAATAAAGATTTATTCATTGTCACTTTTGTGTAATCTGTCACATACTGATTTTTATGTAGATTAAATTCCCCGTTGGAACTTCGTGAATGGGCAAGTTTGCTGTCGTTGACATCGGATCAAATTCGGTCCGTCTTGTTGTCTATGAAAACCTTAAACGCACACCTTATGTTGCATTCAATGAAAAGGTTCTCTGTGGTTTAGGTGGTGAAGTCACCGCCACAGGCAAAATGAGCCCAGATGCCATGGATATGGCATTGCGCACATTAAAGCGTTTTTCCATTCTTATGAAAAAAATGGGGATTTCACAGTATCGCGCCGTTGCAACGGCCGCAGTCCGCGATGCACTAAATGGTCCTGATTTTATAAAAGACATACGTCGTTATTGTGAGCTAGACGTTGACGTCATCAATGGTGAAGAAGAGGGGCGCCTTTCAGGACTAGGGGTTATTTGTGCCTTGCCAACGGCACAAGGGGTAGTCGGTGACCTCGGCGGGGGAAGTTTAGAGCTTATTGCGATTGCAGAAGGGCGCGTTCACGAAAGCACCAGCCTTCCAATCGGCCCTCTTCGGCTGATGAAGGATCAGAATGCCAACTCGCATCGCATCATAGATGATGCGCTTAAAGGCCTTGGATGGATGTCCGCAGAAAAGAATAAGCGATTTTATGCTGTGGGCGGGGCATGGCGGGCTCTTGCCAAATTGCATATGGCAATGACGCAGTATCCTCTTATCAACTTACATCATTATGCTATTCCTTTTAAAGATATGATGGAGTTGTGTGAGTATGTTGCTGGTAAAACACCCGAAGAAATACAGACAAAGCATAATTTTAGCAGCCGCCGCCTAAAGGTGCTGCCCTTGGCCGCTTTGACCTTGCAAAAAGTTCTACAAAAAATAAAACCCACCGAAATCATCATATCAGGCTACGGACTGCGGGAAGGACTTGTCTTTGAAAGCATGGCACCAGATGTGCGTGCCCAGGACCCGTTATTGCAATCCTGCAGGGAAATGGCTGAAATGACAGGCCGTTTCCCGGAGCATGGCCGGCGCCTTAAAAAATGGATTGATGTTCTTTTTCCCAATGAAACAGCCGAAGATGCACACCTTCGATTGGCAATTTGTATGTTGAGCGATGTCGGCTGGCGTGGTCATCCTGAATACCGTGCAGAGCGCGTTTACTCTGATATTCTCTATAGCCGGTTTTTAGGGCTAGACCACAGGGGCTGTGCCATTACAGGCTTGGCCTTATATGTATGTTACGGTGGAACTGCAGGGAAAAGCACTACACGTATTGCCGAAACATTACTCAGCGACCAGGAAATTCAATATGCTGTGTGCATTGGAATTGCACTGCGGTTGGCACAACGCATATCAGCCGGAACCGAGCGCGGTCTTAAGGCCGTAACGCTTTCTGTTACCGATGATAATATAATTGAATTAGCCTTAAAGCCCGGGAAAGAAGACCTTATCAATGAGGTCGTTGAAAAGCGTCTGACTAATCTTGGACGTATTTTTGAAATGGAAACGCAAATTGCCGAGCCAGTTTAAACGGCCCCAGTTTAACGGCCAATGATAAATCTTGTCGTCTAATCACCCAGCAAAATGGTCTTGAGCTTTCCCCCACGAATAGCGAAACCTAATTCACCCCGCTTTACGGCTAACGCGTCCTGACCAAATAATTCGTATCGCCATCCCTTAAGCGCGGGAACATCCGCCTGATCATGACGGGCAATTAATTCCAAATGCTCTATCGTTGCCACTAATTTACTCGCAACCCCTGCATCCTGGCATTTTAATTTCAGCAAGACCCTTAATAATTCCACGATGGGGGCCGCTTTATCATCCGGGGGACGCTTTCCTTTTGGAATTTGCGGCAATTCTTTTTCTGGTATAGCCATCGCAGCCTGCACCGCGTTCAACACCTCAGCCCCTTGTAAACCCTTCTCGAAATTGGCCGGCAAACCCCGGATTTGTTTTAGTCCTGCCACATCAGTTGGGGGATGGGCTGCAATTTCAAATAATACATCATCGCGAATAATGCGATTACGGGGTACATCTTTGCTTTGCGCTTGCACTTCCCGCCATGCGGCCAAGGTTTGCACAATCGCCAGAAAACGTCTGTTGTTACTCCGTGTTTTTAGGCGTCGCCATGCATCTTCCGGATGGGATATATATGTCTCTGCTGCTGTGAGAATAGCCATTTCTTCAGCTAACCAGCTTTGACGCCCGTTCTTCACCAGCATTGCGTCCAAGGCTCTGTATACATCTCTTAGATGAATAACATCACCCAAAGCGTAGTTTAGCTGTTTTTCTGTTAATGGGCGTCGCGACCAATCTGTAAAGCGGACGCTCTTATCTAATGTTGCATTGGTCAGACGCAACACTAACTTTTCATAACCTACAGACTCACCAAAACCGCACACCATTGCCGCGACCTGTGTATCAAAAAGCGGTTGTGGGACAACACCGGCTTCTTTCACAAAGATTTCAATATCCTGCCGGGCAGCATGAAACACTTTCAGCACATTTTCATTCGCCATCAGGTCATAAAACGGTTTTAAGTCCAGCCCTTCTACCAATGGATCGATCGCCCAATACTCATCCGGACTTGCAACCTGTATCAGGCAGAGTTGTGCCCAATAGGTCTTTTCACGCTTAAATTCTGTATCCACAGTAATATAAGGTGCTGTCGCCAACCGCGCGCATAAAGCAGCTAATTCATCTGTTGTTTTTATCGTAGTCATAGGGGCTCTATACACGCTTGAAGACGAAAGGTCACCCTCGTTTATCACTCCGCACTTGACACAGACGGTAATAGGCTTAACAACAGCCTAAACTTTTTGTTCACAACCAGTGAAATATACATCATGCACCAATATAGAACACATACATGCAACGATTTAGGCCAGGAACATGTAGGGCAGGAGATACGCCTTTCAGGTTGGGTACACAGGAAACGTGACCATGGCGGTCTTCTGTTTATAGATCTGCGTGACCATTACGGTATTACGCAATGTGTAATTGATGTCGATAGTGAACATTTCACCGCCGCAGAAGGAGCACGCCCGGAAAGTGTTCTGCAAATCACCGGAAAAGTCGTTTCCCGTTCTGAGGAAACCATAAATGCCAATCTGGCCACCGGGCATATCGAAGTTCAGGTCCAGCACATGGAAATTCTGTCTCAGGCTGCGGAATTACCGATGCCTGTGTTCGGCGATCAGGAATACCCTGAAGATACGCGCCTACGTTATCGCTATCTTGATCTGCGGCGTGAAAAAGTGCATCAAAACATAGTATTGCGATCCAAAGTCATATCCAGCCTGCGGCAACGTATGACGGCACTTGGCTTCGGTGAATACCAAACACCGATTCTAACAGCCAGCAGCCCCGAAGGCGCGCGTGATTTTCTGGTTCCCAGCCGTCTGCATCCAGGGAAATTCTATGCCCTGCCACAAGCCCCACAGCAATTTAAGCAGTTATTGATGATGGCTGGGTTCGATCGTTATTTTCAGATTGCCCCCTGTTTCCGTGATGAAGATGCGCGTGCTGACCGCTCACCGGGAGAATTTTATCAGCTTGATATCGAAATGTCTTTCGTCACGCAGGAAGACATTTTTAATACGCTTGAACCTGTAATGGTTGGCGTCTTTGAAGAATTCACAACTAAAAAGGTTACACAAGCACCGTTCCCACGGATTCCCTATCGTGAATCAATGCTGAAATACGGGAACGACAAACCAGACTTGCGTAACCCCATTACAATTTCTGATGTCAGCGACATCTTCCGTGGTTCAGATTTTGGTATTTTCGCCAAGGCGGTAGAGAACGGCTCTGTGGTGCGGGCAATTCCAGCACCCGGAGCAGGGGCTAGCAAGGCCCGCAGTTTCTTCGATAAAATGAATGACTGGGCACGCGAGCAGGGAGCCGCTGGCATGGGCTATGTCATTTTCAAAGATGGTGAAGGCCGCGGCCCGATTGCCAAGAATCTTGGTGAAGAACGTTTGGCCCAACTACGTGATGTGGCCGGACTAGGTGAGAATGATGGCGTCTTTTTCGCCTGCGATAAAGAAGGCGGTGCTGCAAAACTTGCCGGACTTGCCCGGACAAAAGTCGGTGAAGACCTCGAGCTGATTAACGATGACGTTTTTGAATTTTGCTGGATCGTTGACTTCCCGATGTATGAATATGACGAGGAAGAAAAACGTCTGGACTTCAGCCATAATCCATTCTCTATGCCACAAGGCGAAATGGAAGCACTCGATACAATGGACCCGTTGGATATTCTCGGCTACCAGTATGATATCGTTTGTAACGGTATTGAGCTATCTTCCGGTGCCATTCGGAATCACCGCCCGGAAATCATGTATAAGGCATTTGAAATCGCAGGATATGACCAAAGCGTCGTGGACGAACGCTTTGCCGGTATGATTACAGCCCTGAAATATGGCGCGCCCCCCCACGGTGGAATTGCCCCCGGGGTAGATCGGATTGTCATGTTACTAGCCGATGAGCCTAATATTCGTGAGGTTGTGGCCTTCCCCATGAATCAAAAAGCAGAAGACTTGATGATGAATGCCCCAAGCCCTGCATCGCCCCGGCAATTACGTGAACTTCACCTCCGTAGTATCGCCCCGGAAGAAGAAAAATAAGCGAATATAAGCGAATAAACGCTAATTCTACCTTAGATTATATACATAAAAAAGCGCGCCTTCTATAAGGCGCGCTTTTTTAAAAGATTAGCGAACGGTCAGGCTTCGATATCAACCCGCTCTCCCACACCGGGACCAGGATCTGACTTTTCCGCTTCCTTACGTTCGTTAAAACTATCTTCCGCAGCTTTTTGCACAGACTCACGAATATTCGCGGCTGATTCTGACGAACCGGCACCACTAGTACCTGTTTGCTGTTGCGCTGCGCTATTGCTAATACCTGCAATATCTACCATTCTACTTTCCTTTACCGGTAGCCCTGCTATCAAAAATGACCAGTAGCTTTGCGACCCCTTGTCCTCAGGGGAGTGCCTTTATACAGTACAGGACATATTTAACATAAGACGAGGCCGTTAATAATAACTTAATATGTTAATGCCGGACGAAATTCATAGTCTTCAGATACAGTCACCAACGTCGAAGGACCCCCAATGCTCCCTAAAATTGCGCAGATAGATATTTCACCAATACGGCTTATATCCTGGCGACGGAATCTGCGGCAACTGGTGGCGTGTTTAGTACTTCTCAGTCTTGCGGCCTGTACATCGTCACCGAAAAGGGTTGATGGTGAAATCCCTTTTGATAAAGATTCTATGATTAATCTCGCGGACACCTTTCGCACTGCAGGCGACTATGGATCCGCGCTAAGGCTCTATCACCGTGCCGCAAAAGAAAACCCGGAAGATACACGCTCACGCCTCGCACTCGCTGACCTCTACACGCAATTGCGCACATTGGCTGTTGCAGAAAAGTATTACAAAGAGGTTCTCGCCCTTAAACCACAACATGACATTGCGACCATCGGCCTGGCACAAAGTTTAATTGGCCAGAATAAACCCGAAGAAGCAATCAGCTTACTTCAATCTATCGCCCCATCACCCCAAAATGCGATTAAGCTCTATAACAGCCGCGGCCTCGCTTATGATCTCAATGGCCAGCAGAACAAAGCACAAATGGAATATGCCCGCGGTCTGGATATTGCGCCTGACAATATTTCTATTATTAACAATTTCGCGCTGTCACTAGCCATTGAAACAGAGTACGCGCCTGCCATTCAGCTTTTAAGCCAGATAGTGAATAAAAATATGGGCAAAAACCGCGCACGTGCCAATTTGGCTATGATTTATGTTATGTCAGGGGAGGAAGAAGCCGCGGCTGATTTAATTCGCCTAGATCACCCCGAAGAACATGTAGAACAGCAAATACAACAATATCGGTGGATTAATACCCTAACACAGCATGAAAAAGCCCAAGCCATTTTCCTGGGTCTCAAAAATTTCAGAAAAAATCCGCAGTCAAAGGACGAAGCTCCGCAAACAGCTACATCTGAACAAAAATCTCCTGTGACAAAAACGTTGTCATCAGAACAACAAAAGCTGCTCACGCTTCTACAGGAAGAAGAAGAGATCGTCTCCCAGCCTAAGCACGATACGACTTTGGATCAGAAGCAATCCCCGGCAGACCATAATAAACAAGAAATGCCGGCACCGGCAGATGACGATACCTTGCCGCCAAGTAGCACAGAGATCACCTCATCGCATGGCAACAGGGTGAATACCATAGAAACTCCAATTGTTTCTCCGCCTAAAGAAGAAAATGTCTTTCTAGTACAGCTAGGTTCATACCTATCGCAAAGCAAAGCAGAGCAGGGGTGGTTCCACCTGCAACGGAAACACGCAGACTTATTTGCAGAAAAGGCACCTTATTATAAAACCATAACTGGGAAAGACGGACAGTCCCTCATTCGGCTTTTCGTCGACGGCACAGGCCTAAAAGAAACTGCTCACAACTTCTGTCATGCATTAAAAGAAGCGGGCGGTGACTGTTTTGTTTTACTGACAACACGATAAGAGTGAAGAAGGGCATCGCCATTTTTGTGCTTAATTGTTGCTAATAAATAATAAAATTGGCACCCTGTAAAAGTTACTCATCGTTTTTTGCGTTTTGATCTGCATATACAATTCTGGCGATACGCAGTTCCTGTAAATGGTTAGCCGGACATTCAAATATAAAACGGGAGATATAATATGGATATTATGGGATTGCTTATTTTCTTAGCCATCGGTGCGGTCGCTGGCTGGTTAGCAGGAAAAATTCTTAAAGGTGGGGGCTTTGGCCTTTGGGGCAATATGCTAATCGGCGTCATTGGTGCTGTCATTGGGGGATGGGTCTTCGGCCTTCTTGGCCTCAACATGGACGGCCTCATTGGGTCGATCATTACAGCCACCATTGGAGCCATCTTGCTGCTGTATATAATCGGTTTCTTTAAAAAGTCTGCCTAAGCACAACGTCATTTATAAACAATAAAGGCCCCATGATATAAAAATCAAATGGGGCCTTTTCCATTTCTGTCGCAAAAAAATACTTCAGACCGTTTTTTCAACACTTTTTCTTATATTCGCCTTTTCTCTCTTCCGTAAACCGCGCATCTATCCTATTTATACGACACTTACGAACAGAGTGAAGCCGATGACAACAGACGCCATACTGAAAAGACAAAACCTCCCCCATACGCAGCTCGAATGCCAGGATATGCAAGAAGTCCGTAAGGAAATAGACAAATTAGATCAAAAAATTGTTGAACTCATCAGTATCCGTCAGGGCTACATTGAGCAAGCCGGTCATATAAAAGCAGATCGTCAGGCGGTACGTGATCCTGAGCGTGTTGAAGATGTTGTGCATAAAGCAAAACAGCATGCACAAAAAGTCGGTGCTTCACCAGAACTGGTTGAAACGATTTACCGCCCTATGATCGAATGGTGCATCAATTACGAATTCACCGTTTATGATGATAAAGAAGCCAAATAAGCTTGGCTCATACGCGTCAGCAGCTTCGCCTTGATAACCTGCTTTTGAACTGAAAAACGACCGCGTTTTGTCTGCATATGGTCTGACATCATTTTGATAATGTCTTTCATACCCCAAGCGATTACAAAAAGCATTAAAGGTAAAAATATCAAAATCCCAATCATATGCATAAACCTGTCCTCCACACATCATATGTTCTTTTTATGTTCCTATCATCTCACAGAGTGAATGTAAAGAACAAAAACAGAACAAGAAATGAGAGGAACTAGTCAGCCTTAATGAATTTCTCTATTATGTTAGTGAATTCTACAGGTTTCTCGGCATGTAGCCAATGCCCTGCGCCAGCGATGGTTTCAATGGCGGCCGCAGGAAACAAATCGTATATTGCAGGCTCATAAGCCGTGGGAATATATTCCGAACGTCCGCCGCGAATAAACAAGGTCTTACCGTCGAATGGATATCCTTCGGGGGCTGCTGCGATGTCATCATAATGATCCGATAAGACAGGATAATTGAGACGCCAACGGAAACGACCATCTGGATCGCAACGTAAATTACTTAGCAAAAACATACGTACGCCACTATCATCAACATAATCACGCATAATTGTTTCCGCATCGTTGCGCTTTATGATGCCCGCTTCATCAACAGCACGGAACGCCGCAAAGATTTCACTATGGTGAGGAGGGTAATACACAGGGGCTATATCCCCCACGATTAAACTGTCGATGCGATCTGGATAGGTGAGGGCGCATTGCATTGCCACCTTGCCCCCCATAGAATGGCCCAGAATATTAATTTTATCAGCCCCGATATGATCTACCAGGCGGATCACATCTTTCGCCAAGGTATCATAGCAAATATCCTCCCCATGCGGAGATTGACCATGATTGCGTAAGTCCACACAAAAAACATGCATGTGCGCCGCAAAAACCTTTGCAAGTGATCTAAAGTTGCTCGCCGAACCAAAAAGTCCGTGCAAAATAAATAAAGGCTTTCCTTCTCCATATTCATCGTAATGAAGCTGCATGCTCTCTTCGGTCATTTTCTCAGTCCCTACTCTGCATAATAATACTCACGCATAAAATTTCGCTGATCATAAACGGGGCAACACCCTTTGTGCAATGATGCCCGTGAGCTCTAAAGCACAAAAAAAGGAACGCCCAGATTATCTCTGGGCGTTCAGTAGGAGAATAACGCTTTATTTAGGCTATGAGCATTACTTCACTTTCTAAAGCGCTACTCTGCGGCATCTGTAGACTCATGTTCTTCCTTAATCATCTTGAGCAACAAACGGCGGACCTTAACGGCCGACACATCATTGGTCATCAACACAGGATTAAGGGAGAAGAAATCCGATGTTTCCATTTCATGCTGGACGGCTTCCACAACCGGCCCGTCTTCATTTTCGAAGGCGTCATGCATGGCCTTAATCTTCATGGCATTAAAATCTGCATCTTCTTCATGATGATTACGGCGTGTGGCGAAGAAATAATGGCTCTTGAATTCGTCTTCTGGTGTGACGGTATGCAAGTCATACTGACTTACGTCATTCTCAAAACTGCCATTGCCATTTTGCTCAGCCCCCACAGACAGCTGAATATTCGCTGGCGGATGCCAGGTAATATCAAAGTAATGATCCGCCGCCTCTTTTGGCTCTGGCAGGAAATCTGCAAAAATCATCATTGCAGGCTGCTGTGCCCATTCCCAGCGGGCATTAATCGTAATCGGCGTTTCCTTGATATCCGGCACAATCGGGGATAATTTACCGCGGGTTGTAATGATCTCACTATGCAAATGGTCAATATGGCTAAGATCCATCACGTTATCGATGATCAGCTCATAATTCACATTCATATGCATATATGTATGCCCGACGGCAGTGTCAGGACCGTTGTCCAGTTCGCTATAATCCGGGAACAGGGAATAGTCTTCTGGCAGATCACCCATCCAGATCCAGATAAAACCGTATCTTTCCTCCAATGGGAAGGTGCGTACCACTGCGCCCCCCGGAATATGGCCTTGACCATGCGGGTTATGCGTACATTGGCCATTTTCATTAAAAACAAGCCCATGATAAGGGCAGGACACTGTATCGCCGGACCGTTTCCCCATGCTTAACGGAGCAAAACGGTGTGGACACCGGTCTTGCAGGGCAACAGGCGTCCCATCCTCGGTTCTGTAGATCATCACAGACAGTCCGAGAATACGGCGGTTAAACAGCTCCGTCTCATTAACCTCCGTCGACAGGGCCGCCACATACCAAGCATTTTTCAGATATTTAACCTGGGCACTCATTAATCTTATCCTTCGTTAAACTAGCTTGATTATGCAGGGCAACGTTCTGTTGTCGCCCTGCACAAACTTTTGACATTCAAACCTTAGAATTGAACACCTACACGTGCGTACCATTCCATTGGCGAATTGTATGCGCCCTGGATGATACCACCCGTGGTTTGGTTAGTCCCTGTTGTCAGGTAACGGTCATCCAACAGGTTGGTCACGCCTACTGTGACATCCCAATGCTCATTAGGCTCCACATATTTTACACTTGCATTCATCATATGCGTCGCTGGGCGCTTCAGGGCAAAAGTACGCTCTGTATCGTTCCAGACAGATGATGTGTAAGTATAATCCACAAGGAAAATCATGCTGCCATTGTTACCCAGCATCATTTCGTAACGTGGGCTAATGTTGATTTTCCAGGATGGCGTTTTCGGCAGTGGCGCACCTTCAAACACACCAGCCTGAATTGGATTGGTCGGCACAAGTGCATCGGCCTCAACACTTGTGTAATAAGCGTCGATATAACCGATCGAACCGTTAATCATCAGGCCTTCAACAGGAACAGCTGTCAACTCAAGTTCCGCACCTTTAATACGTGCATCACCCGCGTTCTGGAATGTCGGGGAAACCCCTTCCAGGAAGTTCAGCTGAATGCCGCTAAACTTGGTCGTGAACACTGCCGCATTGATCTGTAAACGGTTATCAAACAGCTGAGACTTCACACCCAGTTCGATGGTCTTGGCTTCTTCTTCATCGAAGTCAGATGCCATTGGCAGCGGGTTGGAAAGACGTGTGGTCCAGCCACCGGTCTTATAGCCTTGCGAATATGAGGCATAAACCATCATATCGTCAGCTGGGTAGACCTGAACACCAACCTTCGGAGAGAAGTTGTTGAAGGTTTTATGCTGATCTGTCGCTGTGTGATAACGCAGCGGCTCTGTTGTTTCCGGGAAGCCCAATGCTGTTGTACATGGCTCACCAAAGACCGGGCAGTTAAACAGCTTGTAGTTAAATCCGTTCAGATCAGACTGCCCACCGTTGAAGTCTTTCGATTCATGGGTGTAGCGACCACCAACTGTCACAGAGATCAGGTCTGAAATCGCATAATCCACCTGACCAAAGAAGGCGTAGTTCTCTGTCGCCAGATCATTAGGCCCTTCGATTTGCAGCAAGCCGTTAGCAAAGTTCACATAATCAACCAGATAGCTTTCTTCCTTGAAGTAATACGCCCCCACGACATATTTCAACCGGTCTTCTTCCATTGCGGTGCCGGTCAGCTGGAATTCCTGGCTGAACTGCCACTGTTCCAGTTCAAGGGAAATTTCAAAGCTACGGGTTGGGGATCCATCCATATCCATGGCTGATGACCAGACAATGTCTCTGTAACCCGTAATGGATTTCAGGGTCATTTTATCCGTGACATCGAAGTCAATCATGGATGAAACACCCCAGTTTTTCAGACGTGAGAAACTGTCGCCTGTGGCATATGACGTATCAATATCACCGGTGTCGTAACGGTCATCAAAGGGCAGGCGGTCATTAAACGGATCCGCATCCACATTGACGCTGGCCAGTCCACCGATCAACATGCCCGGGTTCAAAGGCGTACCACGCGGACCACAGAGCGCCGTTGCATTACGCCCTGCAATCTCACCGGCTGTTGAATTGATACAGAAGTTATACAATCCACCGAAGTTAAAACCGTTAGGTGGCAGTCCCGAGCCAGCATTATATAGAGATGTCGGCCCAAATGGTGTGATGACCGCACGGTCAGGTGTCACCCCGAAAGGTCCGGGCATGTCAGATGTCACGTCCAGTACCTGGCTGGATGTACCTTGCTGGTCCTGGTTCAGGTAATCACCTGATACTTTGATGCGCAGACGATCTGTCGGTTCCCATACAACTTTTGAACGCAGGGTCCAGTCATTCTGGCCACCTTCCTCATCGGAACTGCCTGAACCTGATGAAGAAAAACCTGAATCCGGATCAACGGCAAAGGCGCCGGCACCAGGGAAGGGTATACGTTTCAGATAACCACCACGATCACGTGATGAAAACGTCACAGACGCCCCTAAATCATCGGTCAGGGGTGTGCTGATATATCCCATTGTGTCCAGGCGATCAAAACGACCAGTTGTCACCGCGCCTGAGAACTCAATCTCGTCGCCTGGATCTTTTGTTACGACAGAAATCGCACCACCAATGGTGTTTCGGCCAAACAGGGTACCCTGCGGGCCTTTCAGGATCTCCACTCGTTCAACATCTGGTAGGTCCAGGTTGGCACCAACTGTACGCGCCAGATAAATACCGTCCAGATAAACACCCACACCCGGGTCCAGGTTAGCGGCGAAGTCATTTTGCCCAATACCACGAATATAGGCAGCCAGAATCGCTGATGACCCCGCAAAAGGCACACCCGCATCCAGCGTCACGTTCGGCGCGATATTGGACAGGCTTGCCACACTGGCAACCGCGCGTTCACTTAGTGATGAACTTGTAAAGGCAGAAATAGCAATCGGAACACTTTGCACATTTTCACTTCTTTTCTGTGCAGTCACCGTAATCTCTTCCAGCATTGCAATCGGCTGTTTAGCAGCCTTCTTTTCTTCCTCCGCATATACTGGATGACTTACGGAAATAGCGAGCGCGACAGCGCTCGTCATAACGCCTCCCCGAGCAAAAAGCTTTGATTTAAGCATCTGCATACCTTCCCTATACTTTCTATATTTAACTTTTTCTGTTTTTTGAGATGCCTATACAAAAATACTCCCTGACATCTCAACTCCTACACAGCAACAGGTATGCCAGAATTAATTTTCCCCATAAATTCAATATGTTATAATTTTATCGCTAATAAATATCATCATCGTTATCGTTTGTAATTATTCACGACTTGTATATGATTGTGCAAAATTAAACACAATCAGGGCAGGCGAGATGACAGAAAAGAGATACCCGCATCCTTATGGGAAAATGCGCAACAAAGCGATCGACGATCCATCCTCATTTAACACACCCTCTTTTGAAGACTTGCGGGCCGCAATCCAGTTCAACCCTGACAATGCGGAAATCTGGCTAGACCAGCACCGCATGGTGCTGACCGACAATAACAGCTTAGGCATTATGAAGCTGGAACTGGTACAGGCCCTGGGATATGCTCGGGCCCGCGCCCTGTTATCACGCATCGGCTATGAAATCGGCGCCAGTGAAGTCGACATCGCCCTGAAAATCCGTAAAGACAAAGATCTATTCGAAGCCTATTCCGCTGGACCGCAAATTCATGCTCTGAAAGGGTCCGTGCGGGTGGAACCCATCGTCTTTGACGTGGACAGGGACAAGGGCCATTTCTATGTGGAATACAACTGGCATAATTCCGCCGAATGTCAGGCCCATGTCAAACATCTGGGCATTGGTGCCACACCAGGCGGCTGGCAACAGGTTGGTTATGCCTCTGGCTTTACCAGCGCCTTTATGGGCTGCCCTGTAATTTATCGCGAAACTGAATGTGTCGCCATGGGGCATGACAAATGCTTCCTGGTCGGCAAAACCGCCAAAGACTGGGAAAATCCCGACGAAGAATTGCAATGGTTCAGGTCAGAAGCCTACTCAATTCGCCCCACAAAGAAGAAAAGGAAGAATACAGACATTGAAAATGACCTTAAAATCGGCAAACGCTCCATTGTCGGGGCTTCCGCCGGTTTTAACGTCTCCCTGCATCTGATTGATAAAGTGGCGCAGACAAATACACCGGTACTGTTCCTGGGCGAAAGTGGTGTCGGTAAAGAGGTCCTCGCCCAGGAACTCCATAAACGCAGCAGCCGCGCGGACAAGCAGATCATTGCCGTGAACTGCGCCGCGATACCGGACACATTGGTGGAAGCTGAATTATTCGGCGTAGAGAAGGGGGCCTATACCGGCGCAGACCGTACAAGACCCGGTCGTTTTGAACGCGCATCCGGCGGCACCCTGTTTCTTGACGAAATCGGCACCCTTTCTCTGGCCGCCCAGGGAAAACTGCTGCGCGTCTTGCAAACCGGCATTATAGAAAAAGTCGGCGGCACAAAAGAACAAAAGACAGACGTGCGTCTTATTGCCGCCACCAATGCAGACCTGCGCGCCGATGTTGAAGCCGGCACCTTCCGGGAAGATCTGTTTCACAGACTCAATATCTTTCCCATTCACATCCCACCACTACGGGAACGCCACGCTGACATACCGCTGCTGATAAATCATTTTCTCAGACGCTTTTCCGACAAACATAATAAGGAAGACGTCACACTCAGCGAAGAAGCACTCAGGGCCCTGCTCACCTACGACTGGCCTGGCAATATTCGCGAATTGGAAAATATTATTGAACGGGGCGTCATCCTAGCTGACGAGGGCCATCCCATTGATATTTATCATCTGGCGATGAATATCGGCTCCATTCATGCCGGCAGCAAACGACAGGAAGATCCCTTCAAGAAGTTCATCACCCACAGTAAAAAGCATGTGCCAAATACCGACATTGGCATGCAGCTTCTGGATCAGGGTTTTTCATCTGAAGAGGTTGTCGACAATATGATCCAGGCCGCCCTGGACCGCAGCAACAACAATGTGAGCGACGCCGCGCGCCGCACCGGCATGACACGCTCCCAGATCAATTACTGGATCAAGAAACAGAGAACACAGCCATAGCGCCCGGTCTGCATGACCGACCCATAGAAGATAACAGGGAAAATTGGAAAAAGGTAAAGTGGCGGAGGGGGTGGGATTCGAACCCACGAAGGGCTTGCACCCTTGCCGGTTTTCAAGACCGGTGCATTCAACCGCTCTGCCACCCCTCCGCAAGGAACAGCAAGGTGATAAACGATCACTCTCATGCCGTCAAGCCCTTAGCCGTATTTGTTTTTCATGCAACTGGTAAGGTTTATTTTATAAGAAAAAAAATTGTTGTGCCTTTATCCTGTCACCTTCTTACGTAAATAATTATATTATGGTGATGATGACCATTCTGGCTGTAAAGGGTGATAAAATGTGCAGGACGATAACAGGGCCAATAGCGAATAAAATAAACTTCATGCCGTTATTCTTTTTATTATTAATTATCGCCATACTGGGACAGCCTATTGCCCATGCGCAGCCTTTATCTGATTTTGACATCTGGTTGGAACATCTGAAAAACGAAGCCCTTAACGAAGGTATATCTGCACCAACATTGGAGTCAGCCTTATCAGGGCTAACTCCAAATCCCAAAGTCATAGAACTGGATCGACGACAGCCCGAATTCACACAGACATATCAAGACTACATCTCACGCCGCGTGAGCGAAACACGCATTGCTCGTGGACATGAGAAGATCCGGCAACATCAAGCCGCTCTTAACAAAGTCGCACAAGAATATGGCGTCCCCGGGCGTTTTATTGCGGCGATATGGGGGATGGAAACAAATTATGGAAGCTACACTGGCGGATATAGCGTTATTCGCTCTCTCGCCACCCTTGCACATGATACACGACGTCCAGCTTTTTTCCGGGCGCAACTCATTGCCGCACTGAAAATCATCGATCAAGGACACATCACCCAAGACAACATGAAGGGTTCTTGGGCCGGGGCCATGGGGCAGAGCCAATTTATGCCGTCCAGTTTCCTTGACTATGCCGCCGACAATGATGGTGATGGTCGCAAAGATATCTGGACCAATGAAACAGATGTGTTTGCCTCTATCGCCAATTATCTAACCCGTCACGGCTGGCGCAAGGGAGAGACATGGGGCAGGGAAGTCCGCCTGCCGCCGGATTCAGAAGCCCTGTGGCACAAAGTCAAACTGAAAGAACAACCAAAAAGATGTCGCCGCGCCTTAAAACACCATAGCCAACAGCTTTCATTAGCCGACTGGCAAGCATTGGGCGTGCGACGTCATGATGGCGGCGACCTACCTATTGAAGCCGGAAACGGCATTCCCGCATCTTTAATCCTCCCCGCTGGCCTGAACGGTCCCGCATACCTTACTTATCCAAACTTTAGGATGATCTTAAGGTATAACTGCTCAAATTATTACGCGCTGGGTGTAAGCCTGCTCGCAAACGAGCTTATCCTCAAAGAAGATAACAATACACAGACCCCATAATGTAGCCGGTCACATGCAAAACCGTTTCACATATACATTTTTTCTGCTGTTTGGCTTAACGATAATCTTAACGGCCTGTAGCAGCACGTCGCAAAAAGCAGAAAATTTACCCACCGGCAAAGGCGAATATAAAGTGGGTAATCCTTATAAGGTCAGGGGGAAGTGGTATTATCCTAAAGTACAGCCTGATTATAATGAGGTTGGAATCGCGTCATGGTATGGACAAAAATTTCATGGACGACAAACGGCCAATGGCGAAATTTTCGACATGAATCAACTTACAGCCGCCCATACCACCTTACCAATGCCAAGCTACGTACGTGTCACCAATTTATACAATGGACGCAGCCTGATCTTGCGCGTCAATGACCGCGGCCCGTTCGCCCACGGACGCATCATTGATGTCTCCCGCCAGGCCGCCAGCAAGCTAGGTTTTTTACGGAAGGGGACACAAAAAGTCCGTGTGGAGGTTATACCCGATGCACGTATTCACCTCGCCAATAAGACAACCTCTTCAGATAACACGACTGACCATAGGGCCGCTGCTTTAAGTAAATCGGAAACCACTCTGCCTCCGAAAGAAAATACAGAGGCATCGGCAACTGAAATCGCGGAGACTACAAAAGAGAAGAATACAGAATATCAGGCTGTGCCGATTGCAGGGCCCACCTCACCAATCAAAAATGAGGGCACAACAGATACAAAAATAACCCCACCTACAAAAACCGCCTATTTCATTCAGGCCGGGGCATTTTCCTTAAAAGCAACGGCACAAAAGCTCGCAGATAAGCTCTCTCACATCGGCCCTTCCATCACAGAGCAAACCCTTATTCAAGGGCGAACGCTTTATCACGTGCGCATTGGCCCCGTTGAAAAAAAACAAACCGCCGATATCCTCCTAGGCCGCATTCTTACTTATGGTTATAATACAGCGCGTATTGTACAAGACCGATGTGACTGCTAGTCTGCTGCTTCTTCAACCTTTTATCATGGGCTAAAATCAGAAATCCAATGAGAACCAGAAGTTTTATTAACCTGTATCATCTCTTCCTATGTGCATTTTGCCTGATGATGGGCAGTTCTTATGCCCATGCAAGCTGGAACATCACCACAGAGGCTAAGAGTGCCATTCTTATTGAAGCCAGTACGGGCGATATTCTCTTTGAAAAGAATTCTGACCAGCCTATTCCCCCCGCCTCGATGAGCAAATTAATGACGATTTACATCGCCATGGAAAAGCTGAAGGAAGGCAGCCTTAAACTGGAGGATGATATTATTGTCAGCGAGCAGGCCTGGCGCAACTGGCGCCTGCGGGGATCGACAATGTTTTTAAAATCCGGGGACCGCGTCAGCGTGGAACAGCTTCTTAAGGGTATCATCGTCCAGTCTGGAAATGACGCCTGCGTGGTTCTCGCAGAAGGGTTGGCAGGCTCGGAAGAAAACTTCGTAACATGGATGAATGAGAAGGCCGCAGAATTAGGGCTTAACGAAAGTCAATTTGCGAATTCAACAGGATGGCCGCATGACGATCAGCGTATGAGTGCCCGTGATATCGCGCGCCTTTCTCAAATCATGATCGAAAGGTTTCCCGAATACTATGCCTATTTTAAGGAAAAAGAATTCACCTATAACAATATTCGCCAAACCAACCGTAACCCAATTCTCTATACGATGCGCGATGCAGATGGTCTAAAAACAGGTCATACGGAAGAAGCAGGCTATGGTTTGGCCTCCTCTGCCATACGGGACGATCGTCGCCTCATTCTCGTTGTCAGTGGCCTGAAAAGTAATAGGGCACGCGGGCGTGAATCTGCACGCCTACTGGAATATGGTTTTCGCAATTTTGATGTTTATCCTCTTTTTTCTAAAGGGGAAACCGTTGGTGAAGCAACTGTATGGCTTGGGCAGAAAGAAACTATTCCCCTGATTGTGAATGAAGATGTTGTTCTCAGTCTCAGCAAACAGGCCCGACAAAAAATGACCGTAAAAATCGTTTATGACGGACCCATTGCTGCACCCATTCGCCAAGGTCAGCCAATCGCGCATATCGAAATCACAAGCAAGGAAATGACGCCAATACATATTCCTCTTGTCGCTGCAGAAAATGCTGAAAAGATAAGCGGCATCTCTCGCCTAAAGGCGGCCTTTAACTTTTTCCTGTGGGGCGCATCTGGTGATGTCCAATAAAAACATAGCGGGAAACTTCATCACGCTGGAAGGCGGGGAAGGCGTTGGGAAATCAACCCAGGCCAAACAACTACAGCAGCGTCTTGCAAAAGAGGGAATACATGCAATCCTCACTCGCGAGCCCGGAGGTTGCGACAGTGCAGAAATTATTAGGCAATTATTAGTCACTGGAGCAACTGACAAATGGCTCCCACTGAGTGAGGCACTTTTGCACTTTGCAGCCCGCCATGAACATACGGAACGCTTTATCAAGCCTGCTCTACATAAAGGTTCATGGGTTATTTGCGACCGTTACACAGATTCCACTATGGCGTATCAGGGATATGGACAGCACCTGGATCTTGGGCAAATTGAGACTTTACAAAAACTTGTTTTAGGTGATTTTCAGCCTGACTTAACATTCATTTTAGATGGCCCTGCGACCATAGGGCTGGAACGCGCCAAAGCCCGCAATGACGAACACAGCCGGGCTGAAGCGGGCCTGCGTGAAGATAGATACGAACGCATGGGAAAAGATTTTCATGAAACTTTGCGCAGTTCTTTTCAGAAAATTGCCATGTCCTGCCCCAAAAGATGCAAAATAATTGATGCAACAGGTAGTATTAAGGATGTGCATCAGAGAATCTGGCAACATATCAAGTTAGCACGTGCTGGCTTTAGTGAGGGCGCAGATGGCAACAGAACATGATGATAAGGGCATACCTCATCCTCGCGAGACAACAATTTTGCGAGGACACGAAGCGGCCCAAAAAGACTTTCTAGATGCCTATAATAGCGAACGCCTTCATCATGGCTGGCTCATTTGCGGTCCGAAAGGCACCGGAAAGTCCACGCTTGCTTATCACATCGCTCGTTTTTTGTTAAAAAATCCCCCCGAACAGAATGAAGACTCCGGTCTCTTCGGTGAGGCACTCGCAAAAACACCTGTAGAATCGTTGCATGTCGATCTTGATGACCCGGTTTGCCAGCGTATTTTATCCGGCGGGCATGGGGACCTTATCACCGTTGAGAGAAGCGAAGGAGATAATGGTAAACTTCGTAACGATATTGTCATTGGTGATGTAAGACGGGTCGCTAAGTTTTTTGCCAATACATCTGCCGAAGGGGGATGGCGGGTTGCCATCATTGACAGCGCAGATGAAATGAATCGCAATGCCGCAAATGCTCTCTTAAAAATATTGGAAGAACCCCCTCAAAACACAATTCTACTGCTTCTTGCCCACGCCCCTGCGCGTCTGCTTCCTACTATTGTGTCGCGCTGCCGTAGAATTAATCTCAAGCCTCTTTCAACGAGTGATGTTGTAAATATCCTGTCGGAATTACATCCTGATTTGGATGACAATCAAAAATACGGCTATGCTGTCCTTTGCGAGGGTAGCCCTGGACAAGCCATTACATTGTCGTTTCATCAGGGGCTGGAGTTATTTCAGCAAATCTTAACGCTCCTCTCAAAACTGCCCGATCTTGATACGGTAACCTGTCATCGTTTTGCTGAAGAATTAGCCTCCCGACAGCAGTCGGCCCGTTATGAACTGTTCTGTGATCTTTTGGGACGTTTTCTCAACCGCATGATCCGTCATGCCAGCTTTATTCAACAGGGGCAGGTATCACCTGTGGCCACCATTATGGATGGTGAAGGGGAGCTGATGCTGCAACTGGCCACTGCAATGCCTCTTGATCGTTGGGTTCAGGTATGGGAAAAGGTGAACCAACTTTTCGCGCAAACAGACGGCCTTCATCTTGATCGCAAACAGATCATTTTGAATGTTTTTGACTTGCTTGCCCGCTCTGTTCGCGCGACATAACACAAAACAAAGTCTGTTGGAGTAACCGACCATGACGGGCAATCCCGCCTTCTACATCACGACACCCATTTACTATGTAAATGATATTCCCCATATCGGTCATGCTTATACCACATTGGCCTGCGATGTATTAGCCCGCTTCAAACGGTTAGATGGCTATAATGTCATGTTCCTGACAGGGACAGACGAACATGGACAGAAGGTTGAAAAATCTGCTGATAAAGCAGGCATTCCACCACAGGAATTCTGTGACAACGTCTCCCAGCGCTTCCGCCATCTGGCCGAAGTCATGAACTTCTCCAATAATGACTTCATTCGCACCACCGAAGACCGCCACAAAAAGGCCTGTCAGGCCCTATGGCAGAAACTGGTCGATAACGGCAATATCTATCTGGATAAATATGCCGGCTGGTATTCCGTCCGTGACGAAGCCTTCTACGGCGAAGGTGAACTGATCGAAGGTGAGGGCGGTGAAAAACTCGCCCCCACAGGTGCACCGGTTGAATGGGTTGAAGAAGAAAGCTATTTCTTCCGTCTGTCCGCCTGGCAGGACAAACTGCTGGAACTTTATGAAAACACCCCCGACGTGGTGCTGCCTAAAAGCCGCCTGAACGAAGTGAAAAGCTTTGTTTCTGGTGGTCTGCGCGACCTGTCCGTCTCCCGCACTAGCTTCAAATGGGGTGTGCCGGTCCCTGGCAATGACAAACATATCATGTATGTCTGGATCGACGCCCTGACCAACTATCTAACCGCCCTAGGCTACCCGGATATGGACGCGGCTGATTATCAGACCTTCTGGCCGGCCTCTGTGCATATGGTGGGGAAAGACATTCTGCGCTTCCACGCCGTCTATTGGCCGGCCTTCTTGATGGCCGCTGATCTGCCGGTACCACAGCGGGTCTTCGCCCATGGCTGGTGGACCAACGAAGGGCAAAAAATCTCCAAATCGCTGGGCAATGTTATTGATCCGCTTGAAATCGTTGATGAATTCGGTCTGGATCAGGTGCGTTACTTCCTGCTGCGCGAAGTACCGTTTGGCAAGGATGGGGACTTTTCCCGCGCCAGCATGATTGCGCGCATCAACAGCGATCTGGCCAATGACCTTGGCAACCTGGCACAACGCAGTCTATCCATGGTCTTTAAGAACTGTGATGCGGCTTTCCCAACGCCTGCTGAACTCTCGGACGCGGATAAAGAAATCCTCGGTGCTGCCGATAATCTTTTGGAAGTTGTCCGTGCCCGTATGGACCGCCAGGAATTCCATTTGGCGCTGGAAGCCATCTGGAAAGTCGTCAGCGATGCCAACGGTTATTTCGCGGCCCAGGAACCATGGGCGCTGAAGAAAACTGACCCGGAACGCATGGGCACCGTGTTGTATGTCACAGCAGAAGTCATCCGTAACGTCTCACTGCTGATCCAGGCTGTCATGCCAGAATCCGCGGCCAAACTACTTAATCTGCTTAACGTTCCTGCAGATCAGCGTGATTTCACCGCCCTTGGTGAGGCAGTCCGTATCAAACCCGGCACCGCTTTGGAAAAACCTGAAGGCATCTTCCCGCGCTACACCGCGCCCGAAGACGCAACCTAGGAAACAGCATCATGTTCGTGGATAGCCATTGTCATTTAAATTACGGCAAAATTGCTGACGATCTGGACGGTGTTTTGGCCCGCGCCAAGGACGCCGGCGTGGACACCATGCTGGCAATTAATGCCCGGCTGAGCGAATTTGACGACGTTCTGCGCATTGCCAAAGCCCATGACAATATCTTCTGTTCTGTCGGCAGCCACCCGCATGAGGCCGAAGCCGAACCCGGCATCACCGCCGAACAGCTCATCACCATGGCAGAAGACAAGAATGTCGTCGGTATTGGCGAAAGCGGGTTGGATTATTACTATGACCATGCACCGCGTGACTTGCAAAAGGCCAATTTCCTCGCCCATATCGCCGCCTCACGCGAAACTGGCCTGCCGCTTATTGTGCATAACCGTGAATCCGATGATGATTGCGCTGAACTTATGGCCGCAGAGATGGGGAAGGGGCGCTATCCGGCCCTGATCCACTGCTTCACGGCCACACGTGAATTTGCCAATAAGGCACTGGATATAGGATGCTATATTTCATTGTCTGGTATCGTTACCTTCAACAGTGCCAAGGACTTACAGGCTATCGCCCGTGATCTGCCGTTGGACCGTCTGTTAATTGAAACAGATGCGCCATATCTGGCCCCGGTGCCCATGCGCGGTAAAAGCAATGAGCCAGCTTACGTGCGCCATACAGCAGAGTTTCTAGCAGAACTGCTCAATATGCCACTGGATGACCTTGCAGCCCGTACAACAGATAACTTTTACGAACTGTTCCAGCGCGCAACCCGAAATAACTAACACAGGCTGAACGTCATGTCAGAACCACAGCAGGACAATATGAAAGTTACAATTCTCGGCTGTGGGACATCAGGCGGCGTGCCGCGCATCGGTAATGTTTGGGGGGCCTGTGACCCGAACAACCCCAAAAACCGCCGCAGACGTGTTTCTATACTTGTAGAGCAGGGAGAAAATAACCTGCTCATTGATACCTCGCCTGATATACGCGAACAATGCCTGGATGCGAATATTACATCTCTGGATGCCGTATTGTACACCCACGACCACGCAGATCATACGCACGGCATCGATGACCTGCGGGGACTATACCAAAATATGAACCATAAGCGCCCGCGTTCACAACGTAGCCGCATACCCGTCTACGGGAATGATGTGACACTAAATATTCTAAAACGCCGCTTTGGTTATATTTTTACGCCACAGCAGGGATATCCGGCCATTTGCGATGCCCATGAAATAGATGAAAATGCCTTTGTTGCCGCAAATATGAAAATTCAGCCTATACCACTGACACATGGCAACATAACATCATTTGGTTATCGAATTGGGTCAATGGCTTATACCACTGATCTTAATGCAATACCCGAAGACTCAAAGCAACATCTGCAGGGGCTGGATTTATGGATTGTGGATGCTTTAAGGCCAGAACCACATCCAACACATCCACATCTGGATCTGACATTATCCTGGATAGAAGAATTCAAACCCAAACACGCCATCTTGACTCATATGGCCTGGCAAATGGATTACGAAACCTTGCGCAAATCACTGCCAGCCGGTGTTGAGCCGGGATATGATGGTATGGTCATCACCGTATAACCAATTTCATCTGCGCTTAGACAGGCGGCAATAGAAGCGTAGAAGCCCGCACAGAATTTTCCACAGTTAAATGCAACAGGACAATATACGCAAAGCAAGAGCAAGCCGCACAGCCATATAAGGCCCCCTCACAGCCCATCTCAAAAGACATAAAATTTTCCATAATATAAATTATGCGTTATTTTATATGTATTCCCTGACCAACAATCCACAGTGCTCTACGGTCGCCATATTATCGAAAATATTAAGCCCTATCAGAAACGTACTAGAAAATTCATAAAAGCCTATTACTATCCAAAACATGTTTAGCACCCTCACGACAGTACGCGCACCTCGATGTAGATGGATAATTTCCCTCTTACTGATACCGTTGATTTTAGGCATAGTTTTATTCCCATCTTCCCTTGGCGCAGAGGAACAAAACGCTAAAACATCGTCTTGCGATAAAGCCTCCAAAGAACCATGGACCTACAGCGTACAGTCTGAAAATGATTTCTACGGTGGCGGGACGGATCGCCATTATACTAATGGCTTGCTCTTTTCAGTACTCTCCCCCGACAGACGTTGCGCCAACATCATTATTAAAACCGCCCGATTGTTTATCCCGGACGATGCGAACTATCGTTATAATTATGTACTTGGCCATACCATCTTCACCCCAAATGATATTTCCATCCGCACCCTACAACAAACGGAACGCCCGTATGCTGGGTGGCTTTATACCGGTGCGGGCGTCATCGCCATTACCGATCATAGCCTCCAACGTTTTATGGTACAGGTCGGGATCGTTGGCCCGGCAGCCTTAGGGCGTTTTGTGCAAGAAAACTGGCATGATTTGATCGGCTCCCCTGACCCGAAAGGCTGGGACAACCAACTTCGAAATGAGCCGGGAATCGTACTTACATACGAATACCAGGCAAAACCGGCTTCACTTGTCCGCATGCAAAAAAATAAACTGGAAATCCTTCCCCATGTTGGTTTCAGCGTCGGTAATGTTTTTACCTATGCTGCTGCAGGGGCGACGTTTCGTTTTGGCTATGATATCCCTGAAGACTATCCCCCACCACGGATTCAACCCAGTCTTCCGGGTTCTACATATTTCAATCTTTCCGATCAAAACAGTTTCTATGTCTTCGCAGGTTTTGAAGGACGCGCCGTCGCCCGCAATATATTTCTGGATGGCAATAGCTTCCGCAATAGCCACGAGGTGAATAAGAAAACCTTTGTCGGCGACATACAATTTGGCGCGGTAGCTCTTATTCGCAAACCATGGTTTCTCCCCCCATTTCGCGTGTCTTATACTTATGTGATTAGATCTCGCGAATTTGTGGGACAAACTAACAGCGACCGTTTCGGAAGCATTAATATCGCCTTTCAACTATGAAAGAAGAAATTCAATGAAAGCGGAAAACATATCCCATCTTCTCAATATCATGGCCCGCTTACGTAACCCGGAAGGCGGGTGCGCATGGGATCTGCAGCAAACTTTTGACAGCATCGCCCCTTACACCATTGAAGAAGCCTATGAAGTCGCCGATGCCATAGAAAAGAAAGACATGGACGGCCTTAAAGATGAATTGGGGGACCTGCTCCTGCAGGTCGTCTTTCACGCACAGATGGCAAAAGAAAAGGGCTATTTTGACTTTAACGATGTTGTGGATGCTATTTCTGATAAAATGGTCCGCCGCCATCCACATGTGTTTTCCGGTGAAGAGCAACGTGATGCAGAAGCCCAAAGCAACGCATGGGAAACGCAAAAAGCGCAGGAGCGAGCGGCAAAAAACCAACATCAGGATACACCACTTTCCGCTTTAGACGACCTCACCCACGGGCTTCCAGCCCTCATGCGTGCTGTAAAACTACAAAAACGTGCGGCACGCGTTGGCTTTGACTGGCCGGAAATTTCACAAGTCCTTGATAAATTGCAAGAAGAACTGGGTGAATTAAGTGAGGAAATAGTCACCCGATCGCAAAACGGAGCCAATGAAGACCGCATTCTCGATGAATTTGGTGATGTCTTATTTGTTTATGCCAATCTTGCCCGACACCTCAACATTGATCCAGAAGCGGCATTGCGGTCAACAAACTGGAAATTTGAAAGACGGTTTCGCGCCATAGAACAATACTTATGGTCCAAAGGGCGACGTCCCGAGGATTGCAGCCTCGCGGAACTGGATCAAATATGGAACACTGTCAAAGCGGAAGAACACAAAGCATAAACATTCAACGTCCTATATATCCACGCTTTAACTTTTTGATGGCATCAAACGGCCGTCCTGACAGGTGGCACAACAAAATGCTGCATTTCTTGCCATAACTCTTCTGACTGCGCCGCCATTAACCCTTCTCGCTTCTGCCAAGGATTATATCTCTGGTTATCTAGACGCGCGACATATCCACCGGCCTCAAGAACCATAAACGTCCCCGGCACATGATCCCAGGGAAGCGTCCTGTTATAAAGACTGAAATGCTTACGCCCCTCTGCAATTGCAATGTAATCATAGCCCGCACAATAACAGGGCTGATTTTCTTTTAGATGACTTAGGCGTTCTTCAATATATTCTTTTTCAGCAAGCGGAAAATGTCCCATATGCGCCGCCGCTGTAATTTGATCAAAAGGCAAAGGCTTGTCGGTCTTCGCCAAGACAATCCTCTGCCCATTTTTCCATAGCCCGCTACCATATTCGGCCATGACTAAACAATCTGTCTTGGGTAGATAAATCCAGCTTGCTGCAACACTGCCCTTACGCACATACGCAACCATAAGCGCAAATGGGCCCTCGCCGCGGATAAAGTTAGCTGTCCCATCAAGTGGGTCAATCAACCAAACACTTTCTTCTGTTAAAGAGTAAAGGCTGCCTTCACCAGAATGCGAAACTTGTTCCTCACCGATAATCAGACCTTCCGCATAAGACGGCAGACTTTTTGCCAAAAGCCTCTCTACCTTTGTATCTACCGATGTAACCCATTCACCGGGTGTTTTTTCACGGATATCATCCTGCGCTAAAACCTGAAAATGCGGCATGACATGTTCCAGGGCAATTTCCCGAATTAAAAAACCGACATCTTCGATCATCTAGATATTCGTTGCGGTCAATCCGCGTTTTTCAAGCCGCCCGACTTCTGCTTCCCCCAAACGCACACTCAAACGTATCTTATCTTCATCATCCTCACGCGACACGACATCACCATGGGCATATAACCACGCCAAATCGGCACCTTGATCATGGCGCAGGGAAAAGTCCAGAATCTGCTCCCCATCCGATAAGCTCTGATCAATTATATCTAAGAGATGGGCACACCCATCCCCTGTAACCGCAGATAAAGACAGCACATTTTCTTTTGCTTTTCCGCGTGTTGTCACCTCGGCATAAGTTTCGGCTGGTAAAAGATCAATTTTATTCCAGACTTCGATTATTTTGCGGTCTTCACGCTCTTCCACACCTAATGATTTTAACACATCTAGCACATCTTCTTTTTGCGCCTCACTGTCAGCATGGGCAATATCACGTATATGCACTATTATGTCCGCTTCAATCACTTCTTCCAATGTTGCCCTAAAGGCTGCGACTAAATCCGTGGGAAGTTCAGAAATAAACCCGACCGTATCCGATAAAATAACTTTTTTACCAGATGCGAGAGGTAACACCCGCATTGTTGGATCCAATGTTGCGAATAGCAAATCTTCTGCCATCACGTCCGCCGCCGTTAGCCGATTAAAAAGTGTTGATTTGCCCGCATTGGTGTAACCAACAAAGGCCACGATAGGATAAGGCACCTTTTTACGGCTTTTACGGTGTAATGCCCGCGTACGTGTGACATCCTCTAGTTGACGTCTGATTTTTGCAATGCGTTCGCCGATCATACGCCGGTCCGCTTCGATCTGCGTCTCCCCCGGCCCGCCCAAAAAGCCAACCCCGCCTCTTTGACGTTCCAAGTGCGTCCAGGAGCGTACTAAACGACTTTTCTGGTAATTTAGGTGCGCTAATTCTACTTGTAATGTCCCTTCCCGGGTTTGGGCGCGTTCACCAAAAATTTCTAAGATAAGCCCTGTACGGTCAATAACTTTAACGCCTAGGGCTTTCTCCAAATTGCGCTGCTGGATAGGCGAAAAACTACAATCGCCAACGACCAGTTCAATGTCGTGGGCGTGTATATAGTCAGATAGCTCATCCAGCTTACCCTTACCGATATAAGTAGCAGGCCGAATAGCCGGCAATGCAATCGTCACAGCCTGAATAACATTAAGATCGATGGCCGCGGCAAGCGACACAGTCTCCTCCAGACGGGCTACCGGTCCTCTCTTATAAACAGCGGTCGACGCCGCAGACGCTTCTCTTTGTCCCCGGAGCTTATGTTTCAGATAAGGATGCAGAATAAGGGCCCTAGCACCAAAATGCCCTTCTGATATACCCTCTAATTTTTCATTGTTCTCCCAAAGGGAAAGCAATGTTTTTTTACGTCTCAGATTTTCTGGTGCCCCGTGAGATGAACTCATCGGCCGCGCTTATTCACCTGACTGTTCATCTTCTTCTGTTTCATAGAGCTGAACAGGTCCGGCAGGCATAATTGTTGAGATCGCATGCTTATAAACCAGCTGTGACATACCATCGCGCCGTAGGAGAACGCAGAAGTTATCAAACCAAGTAATCACGCCTTGAAGCTTTACGCCATTCACAAGAAAGACTGTTACCGGCGTCTTGCTTTTACGTACGTGATTTAAGAAAACATCCTGTAAGTTATGGTTTTTATCGGACATTATATTGTTCCATTTTTATCATTTTTATCAGCGATGCTGAATATTCTGGGACTTATTGTAGAAAGCCCCTGTTATAGTGACGGCATTCATAATGCTATAAAACATTATCCAATCAAACACAGCCGTTATGGCCAATATCTTTCTTGGTTACCGACTGGTACATAATACGCTGAAAGAAAATAGTTCTCAAACTTTAATTCTTCCAAAAAGCTGGCGTGAACAATAATAGTATCATGACAATTTCTAAACGCCCTACCACCATCGCTGCGGTCATTAACCATTTTACCGGCAATGATAAACTGGCATAACCAGCAAAATCCGGCGCAAGAATTTGTATGAGGGGTCCCGCATTGCAAATATTTGTTACCGCCAGACTTAAGGCAGTCTGAAAATCAAATCCTAACGCCCCCAGAATGATCGTCACAACAGCAATAGCACTAAGAAAAATATAAAAAATTCCCCAAATTGACGCCAATGTATCATTTGGCACCACATGTTGCGCATAATGAATGGGCACAACGCCGCTGGGGTATGACAAACGCAATACTTCACGATTACTGTGACGCATTAAAAGTTTCAACCGCATCATTTTCAAACCGCCTGCGGTGGATCCGCTTCCCCCACCTATAACGACTAAGACCAATAAGATAAAAATGACAGCTAGTGGTAATTGCCCTATTTCGTCTGGCACAAACCCCGTTGTACTTATTGCAGAAATAACTATAAACAATGCATTACGGAAATCGCCGCCCCATGACCCGTCACCCATATCAGATGAGTTTGCAACCAAAAAGGCGATAAATACCAACACAGTTGAAAGTATAATAGTTACGCTAAAATAGCGCCATTCTGGGTCTCTTTTATAAACTTTCAATTTTCCTTGAGCCCAAAACCCCCAGTGAAACGTCATATTTGTCGATGCGATAATCATGAAGGGAATTAAAGCCATTTCCGCCCAGTGATTATGTAGACTGGCAATAGAACCATCACGTGTTGAGAAGCCCCCTGTAGACAACGTGGCCATAGCATCACAAAGCGATTCAAACAGTGGTAAACCGGAAGCCCATAGCAGGCCAGCACAAGCAAAAGTCAAAATAGTATAAATCAAAACCAAAGGGAAGAACGCTGATTTAACTCGGCCTGTAAGGCCCTCACCCTCTCCATGGGGCAGCACACTATAAAAAAGGTCCATTCCGCCCAAGGCAATCATCGGCATAATAGAAATGGCCATGATAAATACCATGATACCCCCAATCCATTGCAATAATGATCGCCAAAATAAAATCGTTTGCGGCATCAGCTCTATGGGGGTAATCACCGAGGATCCGGTTGTTGTCAGTGCAGACATTGTTTCAAAATACGCATCAGTGAAGCGCGTCAACACACCGGTTGTCATAAAAGGCACACAGGCAAACAGCGGCAAGATCAGCCAGACACAAACCAACAGTAAAATCGCCTCTTGTTTGCGGAATTTCCGTGGCACATCTCGCAAACTGACAAAAAGTGCCCCACCCGCAAAGGCGGTTAATAAGGCCGAAAATAGAAATGATGGAAAAAGATATAGTTCATCATAAATCAGTGCCACAACACCGGGAAGCAGCTGGCCGCCAGCCAGAAGCAATAATAAAGAGCCCAGAAGAGATCCCAAATAAGGTGGTATCATCCCTAGAAAAACTCCAGACGGACAGAAAAGTAACTTTCAACTTTTTTGACCATATTCGACAAGGCAAATATTATAACCTTATCCTCGCTTTGGATAACGGTTCCTCCTCGTGGCACAACAACTTCGCCGTCCCGGACAATCGCTCCAACCATAATCCCGTCAGGAATTCGAATATCTCGCAGCGGCTTGCCGACTAACGGCGATGTTTCCAAGGCCTCTGCTTCAATAATCTCCGCCATACCACCAGCAAGATTCTGCAACCCACGAATACGTCCCCGGCGGATATGTTGCAATATCGAAGATACAGTTGTCTCACGCGGATCAACATAGGCATCAATACCCATTGACTTCATCAAATGCCCAAAATTCTGATTATTCGTCAAGGTAATAGCCCGGCTACATCCCGCCTGCTTGGCCAGCAATGAAGATAGAATATTAACTTCATCATCGTTTGTGACCGCAATGACCGTTTCCGCTGATTGCACGTTCGCCTCATTCTGCAGTTCAGTATCCAACGCGTCCCCTTGCAATACCACGGCTTTTGGTAAACGTTCCGCAATAGCTTCTGCGCGATCCGCATTAGCCTCAATAATCTTAATATGAAACTGCGAAGAACTCGCCAACAAGTGTTCCGTTAGGAAAACAGATACATTCCCCCCTCCAAAAATCACGATACGGCGGGCCGCCTGTTCTTCATGGCCAAACACCGCCATGGCTCTTTCCATATGTTCGGTATCTGTCACCACATAAATATCATCCCCCACCAACAACTGATCATCCCCCGAAGGCACAATCATTTTATCACCGCGGCTGATCCCGCATACAACCACGCTCATATCAGGGAATAGCTCTGTAAGCTGCCGCAAGGGAGTATTCACCAAAGGACAATTTTCATCCAACCTAATCCCCAGGAGCCGCACCGCATCATCAGCAAAGGGTATCATGTCAAATGCGCCAGGCACTTCCAGGCGGCGCATAATCGCGCGCGCTACTTCAACCTCAGGGGAAATAATAACGTCAATCGGCATATTTTCGCGACTGAACAAATCTTGCCATATTGGCTTTAAATAACTTTGGCTGCGGACACGCGCCACTTTCGTCGGCACAGAAAAAAGTGAATGGGCAACCTGGCACGCCATCATGTTCACTTCATCAAACAAAGTGACAGCAATAATCATATCAGCATCACGTGCCCCAGCCTGTTCCAATACATCCGGGTGGGACGCATAGCCGACCAATGCCTGTACATCCAAAACATTACCAATTTTACGGATCAACTTCGGGGAACGATCAATGACTGTCACATCATTTTGTTCAGCAGCCAACTGTTTGGCAATATTGAAGCCCACCTGCCCCGCACCGCAAACGATAACTTTCATGACGCATAAACCTTAGTGATTTGAATAAAACATGCTGACGTAAATAAAAGTTGTAACACGTTACTTCCCCCGTACCGTAATGGATACGCCCAACCCTTTTAACTTTCGATGTAGCGCAGAACGTTCCATTCCCACAAATTCCGCTGTGCGGGATATATTTCCCTGAAAGCGTATAAGCTGTGCCTTCAGATACTCACGTTCAAACTTTTCTCGCGCCTCACGTAACGGCGATGATAAATAATGCTGGCTTTCCTGCTCAGCCATCTGATAGGGGCCAGACAATAATTCGCCGGGTAACTGTTGTGTGGTAATTTCTTCATGATCTGCCGACAGAATGAATATCTGCTCCACAATGTTGCGTAACTGCCGCACATTCCCCGGCCATTCATAAGATTTAAGTACATTCAGAACGTCTTCATTGACTTTTTTCTGGGCTCGCCCCGTTGCCACAGCCACCTGACGCATAAACTGGTCTACTAATAAAGGAATATCTTCACTACGCCGCGATAACGGCGGCACGTCAATCGGGACCACATTCAGACGATGATATAAATCCTCGCGAAAACGCAAAGCCGTTATCTCCTCACGTAAATCACGATTACTGGCACTAACAACACGTACATCCACCCTGACACTTTTACCGCCACCCACACGTTCAAATGTCTGATCTGTCAACAGACGTAATATTTTCGCCTGGCTGGCCATAGGCATTTCAGCCACTTCATCAATAAATAAGGTGCCGCCATGCGCCTTTTCAAATAACCCTGTTTTGGTGACTTTCCCTTCTTCCTCCACGCCAAATATTTCGCGCTCCATTGTTTCTGGCTCAATCGTTGCCGCATTGATCACAACAAACGGCCCCTCAGAACGCGGCGAGTAATTATGGATCATACGTGCCACCAGTTCCTTGCCCGATCCTGGCGGCCCTGAAATCAGCACACGACTACCACTGGGGCCCAGCCTCTCAATCATTTGTCTCACTTGATTAATGGCATTCGAAGTCCCCGTCAGCCCATCGTCATAACCCACTTTTTCTTTTAGGGCCTCATTCTCCCGACGCAGCCTTTCCGTTTCAGTCGCACGCGAAACCAGAACAAGAAGCTGTTCCGTTTCAAAAGGCTTACCTATAAAATCATATGCACCCCGTTTAATAGCGGCTACGGCAGTTTCAATTGTGCCATGACCGCTAATAATAATGACAGGTAGATCAGGGTGTTGCTGCTTGATGATATCCAGTAGCTCCAGCCCATCCAAACGGCTTCCCTGTAGCCAAATGTCAAGTATCAGCAAAGAAGGACGACGAGCCTCAATTTCAGCTAAAGTGGTGTCACTATCGCCTGCAGAACGGGTTTCATAACCCTCGTCCTGCAAAATACCGCAAATCAGCTCACGAATATCTTCTTCGTCATCAACAACCAGAATATCTAAGGCCATAATTGTCCTTTTACTCTACATCAACAGGCGAACGACGTTCGGAAACGTCCATCAAAAACTTTAAGCGTGCGCACGCCCCCTTACCACCATCGTTATTCACAATTTCCAATACGCCCCCATGATCTTTCATAATTTTCTTTACGATTGCCAGGCCCAAACCCGTTCCCTTCTTTCGCGTGGTCACATAGGGTTCGGTTAAACGATCGCGCATATCTTCCGGAATGCCTACACCATTATCGCGCACTTCGATCAGCACATTTTGCTCTATTACGCTCAATCTCACATGGATACAGCCATCTTCGCCCGTTTCATTAATAGCACGGATTGACTGCGCCGCATTTTTCAGCAGATTGGTCAATGCCTGCCCGATCTGCCGGCCATCACAATTTGCATTTAAGGGTCCATCGGGCAATGACATCTCGAATGTAATATTCGCATATGTGACTTCCATCATGAAAACAGCACGCTTTACCACATCAATCAGGTTCTCCAACTGAAACACCGGGGTGGGCATTCGTGCAAAAGAAGAAAACTCATCTACCATTCTCCGCAAATCACGGACCTGACGGATGATTGTGTCTGTACATTGTTGAAAAGTGGCTGGATCTGACGCAATTTCATCGCCATATTTTCTCTTCAAGCGCTCGGCAGATAACTGGATAGGGGTCAACGGGTTTTTAATTTCATGGGCAATTCGCTGCGCTATATCAGCCCATGCCGCGGTCCGCTCCGCCACGACTTGTTCTGTAATATCATCGAACGTCACCACATAACCTTCTACAGTCTTTTCCTTCAATTCAACCGTAATACGCACCAGAAAATTCAACGTAACATCGCCATACTTCAGAACAATCTGATCCACTACGCCGTCGCCACCACCGTTAATCACATTTTCAAATAGTGCCGCCATCTCAGGGACCGCATCATGCAATTTTTGCCCGATCAGCTCATCACTCCCCTTCCCTAAAAGCAACATTGCCGATTTATTAGGAAGATTAATGATACCTTCACGGGTAAGCCCCAGCACCCCGGCAGATACCCCGGACAGTACGGCCTCTGTAAAACGGCGCCTTTCATCTAGCTTCATGTTTGTTTCCAGCAACTCCCCTTGTTGCTGTTCCAGTTTCGTTGCCATGCGGTTAAAAGCGCGGGTCAATCCTCCCAATTCATCCAATTTATGATCAATGGGCACATTAACTGAAAGATCGCCCTTTCGGATACGTTCAGCGGCACTGACCAATTGCCGAATGGGGATCATTAGCTGTGTGGATAACCCAAGTCCAGTCCACACAGCGGCAAACAAAATCAACAAAGCGACGAACATAAACGTCAGGTTAAACCACAATCTATATTGTGATAAATCAGCCAGTACCTGCTCATAATCCGCCTTGGTTGCTGAAGTCCTGTCAACCAGCGCCAAAGCACGCGCATCCACATACCGGCTGATGTAAAGATATTGGTCTATATAGCCGTCTAACTTTACCAAAGCCCGGATCCTGTCATCATCTTTACTGGTCAGGAAGACGACTTTACCTTTCGCTGCCTCTAACAATGCCGTATTAGGCAGATACTCGCTATTATCAATATTAAATGTTGAGGTTGAGCGCGCCAGTACGTTACCAGTACCGTCAAATACCATCGCCTCAGAGAGAGACAATAAGCGTGCCTGAAGTGAAATGGCCTGTTCCAGTAATCTTTCATTACGTGACAGAAGATAAGCTTCTGCATTGATATCTTTTGCCATCCCCAGAATATCAGCCTTAATGACGTTACGGTGTTCGTCAATATACGCTTCCGCAACACTTTGCGAATTATCCAATACGGTCTGGACTTTATCGCTAAACCAAGCCTGAAGACCAAATTCAAAGAAAAGTGAAGAAAATATCGCAACAATAATTGTTGGGACAATCGCCACCATACTGAACAAGGTCACTATGCGCCCATGCAACCGTGACCCCGCGGCACCTTTACGCCGGGCCATCCACAATCGCACCAATTGTCGTGCAACCAATGCTCCTAAAGCCAGCAGTAAGACGAGATTAAAAAGCAGAAGAACATACAAGGTCGATGGTGTAGGTTCAAACGGCCCAACATTCGAAAATGTTGCATAAGTAGCCACACCGGAAAGAACCGCCCCAAGAGCCAACCCCACGGCCGACTTATTGGCTAGCCCGACCCGTCGCGCCCAAAGGACAAGACGATTGACCTGTTTAGCACGGCTATATTTGTCCGATGATTTCATCGCAGCCTTATGTGAATGCTGCTTTTCAGAACCCGACGTCAGTGACGAAGACTCAGGCGTTTCTGACTGCTCTGCAAATTGCAAACCGATCCCTAACGTTTATTCAACGTAATAACCTAGCATATCTCTATAGAGACATGTTGCAAATTTGCATCAGTTTACCCGAAAGAACAATTAAAAATTATGTGCCCCGCACAATTTCAATACCCAATTCCCGAATTTTTTTTCGTAACGTATTACGATTAAGCCCTAACATTTGCGCGGCTTTTATCTGATTACCGCGCGTTGCCATCAAACTTAGCGTAATCAGCGGGCGTTCGACCTCTTTTAAAATGCGATCATAAAGTCCTGGCGGCGGTAATTCATGCGGATGAGCATCAAAATATTTTTTAAGATGGCGCGACACGGCATCTTGAAGACTCTCATCTATTTCTTCCGATAACTCTTCCATATGTACGGGTTCGGAAAGTTCACCACGCACAATCTCTAATGTCACCACTTCTTCGGTATAAAGCGCGGACACCCGCCGTATTAAATTCTCTAATTCCCTGACATTTCCCGGCCAGTTATATTGCTTGATGTATTCTAGGGCCTGATTATCCATTAATTTAGGAGTGCGCCCTTCTTCCAAATCCTTATTAAGAAAGTGACGGGCCAGGTCTGGAATATCGTCCTTGCGTTCACGCAATGGCGGTAAGCGAAGAGGAACAACGTTTAAACGGTAATACAAATCCTCACGGAATAATCCCTGTTTAATAAGCTGTTTTAAGTCTTTATTGGTCGCCGCAATAATACGCACATCAGTTTTGATCGGTGTATTACCCCCAACCGTAGTGTATTCCCCTTGTTGCAGAACCCGTAGCAAACGCGTTTGCGCATCCATTGGCATATCACCAATTTCGTCCAGAAATAGCGTTCCCCCCTGGGCCTGCTCAAAACGGCCTGTACTTTTGCTGCTCGCCCCAGTAAAGGCCCCTTTTTCATGACCGAACAATTCACTTTCAATCAATTCACGGGGAATCGCCGCCATATTAACCGCCACAAACGGGGCATTTCGTCGTTTTCCCAGATCATGAAGCGCACGGGAAACCAATTCCTTACCTGTGCCGGACTCACCTGTAATCATGACCGTCAGATCCGTGGTCATCAGGCGTGCCATAACACGATACACTTCCTGCATCGCCGGTGACCTGCCGATTAAGGGAATATCGTCTGACGACTGATCCTGATGCCCCTTATCATAGGCACTGGTATCTTTCGGCTGGCTTAACGCGCGTTGGACAACGGTTTTTAGCTCATTAAGGTCGAAAGGCTTTGGCAGATAATCATATGCACCGCGCTCAGTCGCTTTTACCGCTGTAATCAGGGTGTTCTGCGCGCTCATAACAATAATAGGCAGGTCAGGTCTTATTTTCTTGATCCGGGGCAGTAGGTCCAATCCATTTTCATCGGGCATCACAACGTCGGTAATGACCAGGTCCCCTTCACCATTAGATACCCAACGCCATAGCGAAGATGCATTACCGGTATTCTTTACATCAAACCCTTCCCGGCCCAATGCCTGCGTTAAAACCGTCCGGATTGCCCGGTCATCATCTGCTATTAGAATTGTTCCTGCCACTGTTACATACCCTTAGTCTACCTGTTATCAGCCTAACTCGCTTGGCAATAACACTCTAAAAACCGTACGTTTAGGTACCGATTCACATTCGATAACACCACCATGATCCCCAATAATTTTAGCCACTAAAGCAAGCCCTAATCCTTTTCCTTGCGCCTTTGTTGTCACAAACGGATCAAACAAATGCTCTTTGAGGTCTTCTGGCACACCCGAACCGTTATCGATAACACAAACTTCCAACGGAAGGTGGACCCGTTCCTTCGATCCCGGTAAGGCAAAACGCACACCATGTCTGTAGGCTGTTGTCAGTGTGATATCGCCCCCCTCTTCCGGAACAGCCTCAGCCGCATTTTTGACCAAGTTCAAAAAAACCTGAATAAGTTGCGACCTATCGCCCAACGTATTCGGGATTGATGGATCATAATATTCATGAAACTTTATTTTTGACGCAAAACCATTTTCTGCCAGCTTCCGCACATGTTCCAATACACTGTGCACATTAACGGGCTCAACTGATAGTGGCTGGTTACTGGAAAATGTTTCCATGCTATCAACCAAGGCACAAATTCTATCAGTTTCCTCACAAATAAGCTGCGTAAGCTCACGCTCATCATCTGTCGCATCATGTTCCAGTAATTGCGCTGATCCGCGAATACCTGAAAGCGGATTTTTGATTTCATGGGCCAATACCGCCGCCATACTTGTGACGAGCCGCGCCGCGCCCCGGTGTGTTAATTGCTGATCAATCTTATGGGCAATTCCCTGTTCCTGTAACTGCAATAAAAGGAAATCCGGCTCATCTACCAATGGCCCCACATGAATATCAACCGTTTTACGCGACACTTTCGGGTTACCAATATCAACATCGTATTCGGCAATACGAATTCCTCTCGTCCGCGCCTGGTCAATCAAGGCTAGCAAGGGACTATCATATGGCACTAGCTCATTTATCTTCTGACGGGATAATATACCAGCACCGGCAGCAAAAAAGTTTTCCCCCGCCGAATTGACATACACAATTCTGTTATCTGGCCCCACCAGCAAAATACTGTCGCCTAGTGAATTGAGAATTGCGTCATGTCCAGGCACATGGTGGCTATGGTGACTATGACGAACTGTGTCCCCCATCACTATGCCGCCTGTCTTTCCAATAAAGGTTCGAAAAACCCTTCCAAAGCGGCATACACATCAACAGGATCATCTAACTGATTAACACGGTTTCTAAATTCCGCAGATCCATGCAATCCCTTTGTATACCAGGACAAATGTTTCCGCGCGACCCTCAGGCCCGTATGCACACCATAATGATCCAACATTTCCTGATAATGTGACCTAAGTGTTTCATATTGCTTTAACAGTGGCGGCTCCGGCAATTCTTGTCCCGTACGCAGGTAATGTATGATCTGCCCTAAAAACCATGGGCGGCCATAACAGCCCCGTCCCACCATCACGCCATCTGCGCCTGAGACTTCCCTGATCCACCGGGCATCTTCCATGGTTACAACGTCACCATTTGCAATAACCGGAATAGAAACGGCCTCTTTAACCTGCCTGATGAACGCCCAATCAGAAGACCCGCGATAAAACTGACAACGGGTACGCCCATGAACTGTGACCATTTTAATACCGGCGCTTTCAGCGATGCGGGCCAGCTCCGGGGCATTACGACTATTATCATCCCACCCCGTACGCATTTTTAAGGTCACCGGAACATCAACTGATTTTACTGTTTTTTCAATAATTTCTGCCGCTATCTTAAGGTCTTTCATTAAGGCCGATCCTGCATAACCATTAACAACCTTTTTGGCCGGGCAACCCATATTAATATCAATGATCTTCGCCCCAAGATCCACATTCATTCTGGCTGCCTCAGCCACCATATCCGCGTTACATCCTGCAAGCTGCACTGACATTGGAAACACATCATCACTACCAGACGCCATCTTGACCGTACGCCGGTTAGAATGCACCATCGCCTGACTGGCGATCATTTCCGATACCACAAGGCCAGCCCCGAATTTCTTTACCGTCCGACGAAAAGGCAAGTCAGTAACACCCGCCATAGGAGCCAGAATAACAGGATCTGAAATAGATATATCACCAAGCTGAATGGTCATTTAATAGGCACCAATTTGCATTGATTAATAATTAAGCAGAAATACGTCCGCACTATAGCCTAACTTCTGCTGATGGTCAAAACAGTTGATCTTTTTTTCCATACAGGACACAAAAAGCATCAACCTTATTATTTAGGGATCTGATAATGACAATTGCCGCACTTATTGTTGCTGCCGGACGCGGCCATCGCGTTGGTGGAAATATACCAAAGCAATATTTGCCGTTAGGTGAGAAAACCGTTCTCTATCACACGATTTCTTGTTTCCTCAATCATCCTGAGATCACTCATGTTCAGGTCGTTATACATCCTGATGACAATGCACTGTATGAAAAGTATATAGATGGGCTTTGCCTAGCGCCTCCTGTCCACGGTGGTCAAAGCCGACAAGAATCGGTCCGATTTGGCCTTGACGCATTGACGCCCATGTCACCTGATATTGTTCTCATACATGATGCTGCCCGCCCTTTTTGTAATGATAAATTGATTTCTGACGTTATCGAAAAGGTGCGGACTAACCGTAACGCAATTCCCGCAATGCCGATTGTTGATACTCTCAAACGTGCCGAAGGCGGTGTTATTACAGCGACGGTTAATCGGGAGCAACTCTATCGCGTGCAGACACCACAAGGCTTTATGTACAAAGACATCTGCGCTGCGCATCATGCAACGACAAAACTGGACCTCACTGATGATGCGGCAGTAATGGAAAATGCGGGTTATACATTACACATTGTGACCGGGCACCAGGACAACTATAAAATAACAACGTCAGAAGACCTTATGAAAGCCCAAGACTTTATGCGGATATGCCAAGAAACACGTACGGGCATGGGCTATGATGTCCACGCGTTCGAACCGGGAAATCAGGTAACCCTTTGCGGTGTGACCATCAACCATGACAAAAGTCTTAAGGGACATTCAGATGCCGATGTGGCCATGCATGCCTTGACCGACGCCCTTTTCGGCGCATTGGGCGCAGGCGATATTGGGGATCACTTCCCCCCCTCCGATGCTAAGTGGAAGGGGGCCCCGTCAGAAATCTTCCTGAAAAAGGCTATCGACCTGGTACGCGCGCACCAAGGTCAGATTAACCATGTTGACCTGACTATCATCTGCGAAGCTCCGAAAATCAGCCCGCATCGTGATGACATGCGTGAACGCCTCAGTGAAATCATGTCCCTGCCTGTGGGCAGGATCAGCGTCAAGGCAACAACAACAGAACGCCTCGGCTTTACGGGACGAAAGGAAGGTATAGCTGCGCAGGCTATTGCCACCATCCAGCTTCCCCGACCAAAGGATAAATAGATATGAACGCCTCCCCTTCCCAATGGCCCAGTGCCTATCGTCACCCGGCATTTTGGTTTGCCACTTGGTTTGGTGCTGGCCTCACCCCCAAAGCCCCAGGCACTTGGGGGTCTCTTGCAGCCCTACCTTTCGCCTGGGTCATTATGGAACAGGGCGGACATTACGCTCTCATGATCGCGATAACCCTTGTTTTCTTCATCGGCCTTTGGGCCAGTAAAGTCTTTATGAAAAAAACTGGTCAAAGTGATCCCGGACAGATCGTGATCGATGAAGTCGTCGGCCAATGGATAGCATGCTTACCGATTGCCTCAGGCCCCAACCTCCCCGAATTTGTGTTAGCTTTAGTATCATTCCGTATGTTTGATATATACAAACCTTGGCCAGTTTCTATTTTTGACAAAAAAGATCATAGTGCCTTTGGCGTCATGATGGATGACGTGATTGCCGGATTCATGGCGGCACTGGTAATGGTAGGTTTTTATGTCTTTATTCGATAATGACATTATTAAGCAGGCCGATACAGTTTTACGTATGGCCCGAAAAGCGAAACTGTCAATTGCGACCGCAGAATCGTGCACGGGAGGCTTGATTATTGGCTGTCTTACGGAAATCCCCGGCTCATCCGATGTCGTGCAAGCAGGTCTTGTGACTTATTCCAATCATGCGAAAACCACACTTTTAAATGTTTCGCCCGCCTTAATTGATCATCACGGCGCTGTCAGTAAAGAAGTCGCCCTGGCTATGACCGAAGGTGCCTTAAATCAGACAACTGCGGATCTTGTCATCGCCGTTACAGGAATTGCCGGGCCAGGCGGGGGAAGTGCTGATAAGCCAGTCGGACTAGTGCATTTTGCTGCGCAACGTCGCGGACACCCGCCGCAACATAAGGCTGAAATTTTTTCTGATCAGTCTCGCATGGATGTTCGGCTGGAAACAGTGAGGGCATCCCTAATGATGCTCACATCGTTAATCGATCACACAGATGTGTCGCCATAAAGAACTGCGGCGCGATCTTCAAAGGCCTTAACCATACGATGCACGGCTTCCGTAAATAAGCTGCCGACAAGTTTTTCAAACATCTTATTTTTAAATTCAAAATCGACCATAAAATCTACTGTCGTACTACCGTCTTCATTTTCATCAAATATCCAACGGTTCTGCAGATATTGTAACGGACCCTTGACGTATTCAACGTCAATTCTGTTGGGACTAAACGTAACATGAGATGTAAAACGCTCACGAAACAGCTTAAAACCAATCACTAGGTCTGCATGCAGACTGTTTCCTTGACGACGCAAAATACGCGACCCAAGGCACCACGGCAGAAATTCCGGGTATTTTTCCACATCCGACACTAAATCAAAAAGCTGTTGCGATGTATATGGCAACACCTTGACTTCTTTATGTTGGGGCATGGAACTTTTATTCCTCAGGAGGGATAATCTTCAGATCTTCAACCAAGATCGGCGCATCCGGCTGATGTAGCGCAGACGCCCCCTCTACCGCAAGCTTTTCTTCCCGTGCGGCCTTTAATTGTTGGAAATCATCTCCAGCTAAATAGGACGAACGGGTAAGCGGTGACGCAGAGACCATCAAGAAGCCCTTGGCTCTTGCCATTTTTTCATAGGAAGAAAATTCATCCGGTGTGACAAAACGCGCCACCTTCGCGTGACGTTTTGTCGGTTGTAGATACTGGCCGATGGTCAAAAAATCGATATTGGCAGAACGCATGTCATCCATAACCTGATGCACTTCCTGCTTTTCTTCACCCAATCCCACCATAATGCCGGACTTTGTAAAGATAGCTGGATTAACCTGCTTGACGCGATCCAGCAACTTCAGAGAATGATAATAACGCGCACCGGGGCGGATTGTTGTATAGAGCCGTGGTACAGTTTCCAGATTATGGTTATAGACATCCGGCCCGGCCTCAACGACTTTTTCCATCGCACCCGGCTTATTGCGGAAATCAGGCGTTAGAATTTCAATAGTCGTGTCAGGCGTCAACGCCCGCAACCGTTGAATAACTTTTACAAACTGTGATGCCCCACCATCATCCAGATCATCCCTGTCCACAGATGTAATAACAATATGCTTTAACCCCATCTCAGCCGCGGCAGCGGCTACGTGCTCCGGTTCTAATGGGTCCACAGGCCGGCCCATACCGGTTTTAATGTTACAGAAGGCGCAGGCACGTGTACAAACATCACCCAAAATCATAACAGTGGCGTGCTTCTGGCTCCAACATTCCCCAATGTTCGGACATGCAGCTTCTTCACAGACCGTATTCAGTTTCAGACCACGCATCAAATTACGGGTCTCGTGATATTGCTTTGACACAGGTGCCTTGACACGTATCCAATCAGGTTTACGCAAAGGCGCATCCTTATCATCGCGTATCGGCCTTACATCACTCATGCCTGTTCTTTCTTTCATTACGCCTGCCAATACCACCTAGAGCGTGGTGTTTCTTGACCGCTTAAAAATGCAGTGCTTTCCCATAAGCATCAAGGACGGATTCATGCATCATTTCAGATAATGTCGGATGTGGGAAAACCGTATGCATTAATTCTGCTTCCGTAGTCTCCAAAGTACGTGAAATCGTATAGCCTTGGATCATTTCTGTTACTTCAGCACCAACCATATGCGCCCCTAACAATTCGCCTGTTTTGTCGTCAAAAATCGTTTTCACCAAACCTTCAGGCTCACCCAGCGCAATCGCCTTACCATTACCCATGAACGGAAAACGACCAACACGGACTTTATAGCCCTGCTCCTTGGCTTTGGCTTCAGTCAGCCCAACACTCGCGACCTGTGGCCGGCAATAGGTACAGCCCGGAATATTGCCCTTATCCAAAGGATGCAGGTCTTTAATTTCTTTATTACCTGCATCTTGTGCAATTTTCTCCGCTACAATCACACCTTCATGGCTGGCTTTATGAGCCAACCATGGTGCTCCCGTCAGATCACCAATGGCGTACAGGCCCTTAACACCCGTAAAGCCCCACTCATCGGTAACAACGTGACCACGGTCGATTTTTACACCGGCTTCTTCCAGACCTAAGTCCTCAACGTTACCAGTAATCCCGATCGCGAGAATAACCCGGTCAACTGTAATCGCCTGTGTCTTGTTATCCTTGGTCTTCACCGTACAAGCTACAGAATTAGAGCCCTTTTCCAGTTTTTCAACCGTGGCATTAGTTAAAATGTTCATGCCTTGCGCCTTGAAGGACTTCTCCGCAAAAGCAGAAATCTCTTCATCTTCCACAGGCATAACACGGTCCATCATTTCAACAACCGTCACATCCGCGCCCAGTTCATTATAGAAACTGGCGAATTCAATGCCAATAGCACCAGAACCAATCACAAGCATGGATTTTGGCATATCATCCGGGACCAGTGCGTGCTTATAGGTCCAAACCAGTTTACCATCAGCCTTTAGATGTGGAAGTTCACGGGCCCGCGCACCAGTGGCCAGAACGATATTTGCGCCCTCCACATCAGCGACTTTCTTACCGTCCTTCTCCACAACCAGCTTGCCTGCACCAGCCAGCTTCGCGGCCCCTTCAATCACGGTAATTTTATTCTTCTTCATCAAATGGCCAATACCACCACTTAACTGCGAAGCAACACCACGACTGCGCTTTACGACTTTTTGCAGGTCAAAACTGACCCCATCAGCACTCAGACCATAATCCGCCGCATGCTTCATGTTGTGATAAACTTCAGCCGATCGCAGCAGAGCCTTCGTCGGGATACACCCCCAGTTTAAGCAGATGCCGCCCAGATGTTCACGCTCAATAACAGCCGTTTTCATGCCTAACTGGGCAGAACGGATCGCCGCAACATAACCCCCTGGGCCACCGCCCACGACAACAGTATCAAATTTTTGTACAGACATACTCAATCCCCCTACAACAACATCGTCAGCGGTTCTTCCAAGAGCTGTTTCAGTACACCCAAATACTCAGCCCCTACAGCCCCATCAAGTGCCCGGTGATCCAATGACAGTGTGCATGTCATCACGGTTGCAACCGCGACAGCCCCATCACGAATAACAGCACGCTGTTCGCCGGCACCTACGGCCAGAATTGCCGCTTGTGGTGGACTAATCACAGCATCGAAATGCTTGATGCCGAACATCCCGAGATTAGACAGAGAAAATGTGCCGCCTTGGTATTCCTCAGGCATGAGCTTACCGTCACGAGCTTTCATCGCCAGCTCTTTCATTTCCGCAGAAATTTCAGCTAAGCCCTTGCCATCAGCTCCTTTAATAACAGGAGTAATAAGGCCACCATCAATAGCAACGGCCACTGAAATATCCGCGCGTTCGAACTGATAAATCTTGTCGCCCGCATATTGCACATTAGCCGCGGGCACTTTTTTCAATGCCAAGGCGGAGGCGCGTATAATAAAATCATTCACGGACAGCTTATACTCATCTGTACGGCTGTTCAGTTCTTTACGTAGAGCCAACAGATTATCTAGCTCCACATCTATATTCAGATAGAAATGCGGAACAGTTTGCTTGGATTCCGTCAGGCGGCGCGCAATCGTCTTACGCATATTATTCAGCTTGACTTCAGTGTATGGAACATCGGCGGGTGGTGGTGCAATATCACCAGAAGCCGCAGGTGCAGCAGTCGCCACAGACTTCTCAACCGTCGTCGCGGTAGCAGCTTCGGCTGCGGAGGCAGAAATACCTTCAACATCACGTTTGATAATACGGCCATACGGACCGCTACCTGTGACACCGGACAGGTCCACGCCCTTTTGGCTCGCAATACGCCGCGCTAGCGGAGAAGCAAAAATACGCGCACCATCCGCCGCATCTACAGATGCAACAGCTGGTGCGGTCGGTGCAGAGGCTGCCGCCGCAGGAGCCGTTTCTGCGGGTTCAGCTGCGGCTGGCTGTGCCGGTGCGGCACCCGCACTATATCCTTCTAGCGCAGAAGCATCTTCACCTTCTTCAAGAACCAAAGCGATAAGCTCACCGACAGCCACATCCTCTGTCCCTTCAGTAATCAGGATTTTACCCATCTTACCTTCATCAACAGTTTCAAATTCCATTGTCGCCTTATCGGTTTCAATCTCGGCGATAATATCACCACTCGTAATTTCATCGCCTTCCTGAACAGACCACTTCGCAAGTGTGCCGGACTCCATCGTCGGAGACAAAGCTGGCATACGAATTTCTATTGGCATTTCTTTATCCCCACATTAATCGACATAACAAACGGCTTTCGCCGCCTTAACGACGTCATCAACCTTGACCAATGCCAATTTTTCTAGATTCGCGGCATAAGGCATCGGCACATCAACGTTGGTCACACGCGTCACTGGCGCATCCAGATAATCAAAGGCACGTTCCATCAGACAGGCTGAAATTTCAGAACTGACTGAACATGTAGGCCAACCTTCTTCCACACAAACAATGCGATTTGTTTTCTGCACCGATGCAATAACCGTATCGATATCCAAAGGTCGGATTGTCCGCAGATCGATAACTTCTGCACTAATACCTTGTGCTGCAAGTTCTTCAGCCGCTTTCAGCGCAAAACCAACCGCGATAGAGTAAGACACCAGCGTCACATCCGTCCCTTCACGGACCACTTTGGCCTTACCAATAGGGACCGTGTAATCTTCAACTTCTGGCACATCGAACTTCTCACCATAAAGCAGTTCGTTCTCCAGGAAGATCACTGGGTTTGGATTACGTATCGCTGATTTCAACAATCCCTTTGCGTCAGACGCTGAATAAGGCGACAAAACAATCAAACCCGGTACATGGGCATACCATGAAGCATAGTTTTGTGAATGCTGGGCACCCACACGGGATGCGGCACCGTTCGGGCCACGGAAGACGATTGGCGCCTTGATCTGGCCACCTGACATATAAAGCGTCTTGGCGGCTGAGTTGATGATCTGGTCAATCGCCTGCATGGCGAAATTAAAAGTCATAAATTCCACTACAGGTTTTAGCCCCGCCATGGCGGCCCCTACGCCTAATCCTGCAAAACCATGTTCTGTAATCGGTGTGTCAATAACCCGCCGGTCGCCGAATTCTGCCAATAGACCTTGCGTGACTTTATAGGCCCCTTCGTATTCGGCAACTTCTTCACCCATTACAAAGACATTTTCATCCGTACGCATTTCTTCTGCCATGGCATCGCGCAAGGCTTCACGTACGGTGATATTGGCGAATGTTGTCCCTTCCGGCAGGGCTTCATCGGCCGCCGGGGTCAGAACGGCAGGCACTTCAGCCGGGGCCGCGGCAACAGGCTGTGCAACATCATTATTTACAGGTGCCGCAACAGCCGGGGCCGCCGCACTATCGATGGCAGACGCATCTTCACCTTCTTCTAATAGCCAGGCAATAAGTTCCCCAACAGGCACATCCTCGGCCCCTTCGGAAATTAAAATTTTGCCGATCTTGCCTTCATCCACAGCCTCAAATTCCATTGTGGCTTTATCGGTTTCAATTTCTGCAATGATGTCACCACTGGTAATCTCATCGCCTTCTTTTACATTCCATTTTGCCAGCGTTCCGGACTCCATCGTCGGGGACAAGGCAGGCATACGAATTTCAACAGGCATAATACGTTCCTATTTATTCTTCATCAATTCAGGGATTAATACGCAGTCAGAACTTCGGTATAAAGTTCCGCCGGATCCGGCTCAGGACTTTCCTGCGCGAAGGTTGCTGCCTCCGCGACGATGGCTTTGACTTCTTTGTCGATGGCCTTCAGTTCATCTTCAGTGGCGTCCTTCCCATCCAATAGGCGTTGTTTCACCTGATCTATAGGGTCATGATCGGCCCGCATTTTCTGAACTTCTTCTTTAGAGCGGTATTTCGCCGGGTCAGACATGGAATGCCCACGATAACGATATGTTTTCATTTCCAGCAATATCGGCCCCTTACCTTCACGACACCATGCAACGGCACGGTCAGCCGCTTCTTTCACTGCCAGAACATTCATACCGTCAACAGCTTCACCCGGAATACGGAAACTTTCGCCACGACGGAAAAGTTCAACTTCAGAAGAAGAACGCTTTACAGATGTCCCCATGGCATATTGATTGTTCTCAACAACAAAAATCACAGGCAGGGCCCATAAAGACGCCATATTAAAGGCTTCGTAAATCTGACCTTGGTTAGCCGCACCGTCACCGAAATAGACCACACTCACATTATCTGTACCATTATATTTGTTAGCGAATGCCAGGCCCGCTCCCAAGGGAACCTGCGCACCCACAATGCCATGGCCTCCGTAGAAGCTATGTTCCGTACTGAACATGTGCATGGAGCCGCCTTTACCTTTGGAAATACCCGTTGCACGGCCTGTCAATTCGGCCATCACGGGCTTGGGGTCAATTCCACAGGCCAGCATGTGAGCATGGTCCCGATAACTGGTAATGACCTGGTCACCTTTTTTCAGAGCCGCCTGGATACCGCAGACGACCGCCTCTTGACCTATGTATAAGTGGCAAAAGCCGCCAATAAGTCCCATTCCATACATTTGCCCCGCTTTTTCCTCAAAACGACGCATTAAGAGCATTTCACGGTAATATTCTAACAGCTCTTCTCCGGTTGCCTTTAACGCTTTCGCCCTAGGCAGTTTCGGTAATGCTGATGATGTAGATGCTTTTGCCTTCCGTGAAGACGAAGAATTACTTGCAGTTTGCCTTGCCATGTTCAACCCGACCCTATGAATGGATATCCCAAAAGTGAATATATCTGATATTTTTGCCCCCAGCATCAGCAATTTTGCTGCACCAAGTGACTAAGATCATCGCTTATAGACAAGAGAAAACAAGAACTTTTTGCAAATTAACCTAAATTGGAGTAATTGCATAAAATTAACAAAAACAATGTTAATATTTACTGCAGTGCGCCAAATTATAAAATACGCAGCAGAAGTGAATTATTATTGCGCAAAACGTTATTGAACTGCATCTAACAGCACAACATCGTCCCGATGCGCATATCCCAGGGTATCCCGAACACGTTCATCCAAATAATCAATATCCAGACTATGGGGGTGCAGCATAGCAACTTTAGACGCCAATAATTCTTTTTCCTGACGAATCAATGCAGCGCGCAGCTCTAATGCTGCGATATCCTCTGTAAGCTGAACCTTCGCTTTCAAACCGTTATTACCCTGCACGGCATGATACGCAAAATAAGTCATCACGCAGACCGCAATAACAGGAAGGGCAATCTGACTCGCCCGCATATTTATTTCAGCAAGAATTTTCATATGTATAGCGAATCATAGCCAGGTATTTTGGTCAAGCCTTTTTCATACTCAAAGAAAAAAAGGCCGGAAATTCCGGCCTTTAAATGTTTTATTGTAACAAGAGCCCCTGCTACCGCAAAATGCTACGTCCGGCATATGTAGCCGCTGGTCCTAATGCTTCTTCAATACGCAATAGCTGATTATATTTGGCAAGCCGGTCAGAGCGGGCCAATGATCCCGTCTTAATCTGTCCGCAGTTCGTCGCCACTGCAAGGTCTGCTATAGTAGCATCTTCAGTTTCCCCGGAACGATGTGACATAACCGCCGTATACCCTGCACGGTGGGCCATATTCACGGCTTCAAGTGTTTCAGATAGTGTGCCAATCTGATTGACCTTGACCAGAATAGAATTACCGACCCCCTGCTCTATGCCCTGTGACAATCGAACAGGGTTTGTCACAAATAAGTCATCACCAACCAATTGGACTTTATTCCCGATAGCATCTGTCAGTGCTTTCCAGCCTTCCCAATCATCCTCTGCCATACCATCTTCTATAGACAGGATCGGATAACGCGTCACCAGGTCCGCCAGATAATCAACCATCTGACCACCATCCAGTGTTTTGCCTTCACCTTTCAGCACATACTGGCCATCTTTATAATATTCTGTCGACGCACAATCCAAAGCCAGCATCACATCTTCCTCTGGCTTGTAACCTGCAGATTCAATAGCCTTCATGATGAAAGACAGCGCATCATCTGTACCGGACAGATTTGGTGCAAAGCCACCTTCATCACCCACCCCGGTGTTATGGCCAGCTTCGGACAGCTGCTTTTTCAGATTGTGAAAAATTTCGGCCCCCATACGGATGCCATCCGCCATCGTCTCCGCAGACACTGGCATCACCATGAATTCCTGGATATCAATGGGGTTATCGGCATGCTCTCCACCGTTAATGATATTCATCATCGGAACAGGCAAGACACGCGCTGCCGGGCCACCAACATACGCATAAAGCGGCAGGGCTGCTTCATCAGCCGCCGCCTTCGCAACAGCCATACTCACGCCCAATATCGCATTAGCACCCAAACGGCTTTTGTTCTCTGTACCGTCAAGATCCATCATCACACGGTCAATAATATACTGGTCTTCCGCCTCTAAGCCACTTAAGGCATCAAATATTTCGCCGTTTACGGCCTCAACAGCCTTTTGTACCCCTTTGCCAAGGTAACGGGAACCGCCATCGCGTAATTCTACCGCTTCATGCGCACCGGTTGAAGCTCCCGAAGGAACAGCCGCACGGCCAAAAGCGCCGGTTTCCAATGTTACGTCAACCTCTACAGTAGGGTTTCCACGACTATCGAGGATCTCACGGGCAGTAATATCAAGGATGGCAGTCATTAATCTTAAATCCCTTAAAAAACTTTATTCGCTTATACCAATCGCGATTGTTTTACAGCAGCCCCGATAAAGGCCGCAAACAATGGATGTGGTTCAAATGGTTTTGACTTCAATTCCGGGTGATATTGCACAGCAACGAACCATGGATGTTCTGGAATTTCCACTATTTCTGGCAACTCACCATTGGGGGATAACCCGGAAAACTTCAATCCCGCAGCTTCCAATCTTTCTTTATAGGCAATATTTACTTCATAACGGTGACGGTGCCGTTCCGAAATCAATTCCTGTCCGTAAATGTCATGAACTAATGTGCCGGGCACAAGCCGCGCATCATAAGCCCCCAACCGCATAGTCCCGCCTTTCGCGTCTTTGGCAGAACGCTGCACCACAGTGTCCCCTTGTTGCCATTCTGTCAGCAATCCGACAATCGGCTCATCACAGGCCCCGAATTCTGTCGAGTTCGCGGTAGATACGCCGGCAAGATTACGAGCAGCTTCAACAACGGCCATCTGCATTCCAAAACAAATCCCAAAATACGGAATCTTATTTTCGCGGGCAAATGTCACCGCAGCAATTTTACCTTCTGCGCCGCGCTCACCAAATCCACCTGGCACTAAAATACCATGGACGTTCTCAAGCGCAGTGACCACATCGGATTTCTCACCTTCAAAAACTTCCGAATCAAACCATTCAATTTTGACTTTGACATTATTCGCAAAGCCACCATGCACCAGTGCTTCAATCAAAGACTTATAAGCATCAGGAAGCACCACATACTTACCGACAATAGCGATCCGAACCTCCCCTTCCGGGGCGTTCACATGTTCCATGATCTCATGCCATTTTGAAAGGTCGGGCGTTGTCTCGTGCGGGTCCAGCCCTACACTGCGCAACACTTCATCATCCAAGCCTTCTGCATGGTAATTCAAGGGCACCTCATAGATACTCGACGCATCCAAGGCCTGAATGACGGCCCCTTCCCTAACGTTACAAAACAGGGCAATTTTACGGCGTTCTGAATCCGGTATTTCATGCTCACATCGGCAAACCAGAACATCCGGCTGTATCCCGATGCTACGTAATTCCTTCACGGAATGTTGTGTCGGTTTGGTTTTTAATTCACCTGCAGCCGCAATATAAGGCACCAACGTCAGATGCAGAAAGGTTGCCCTATCTGGCCCCAATTCATTCCCCAGCTGTCGGATCGCCTCCAAAAACGGTAAGCTTTCAATATCCCCGATTGTCCCCCCGATTTCACAAAGCACGAAATCAGCGTCATCAGTATCCGCCAAAGTGAAATTTTTAATGGCATCGGTAACATGCGGAATCACCTGCACAGTCGCCCCGAGATAATCACCACGGCGTTCTTTAGCAATAATGTCCTGATATATACGCCCAGACGTCACATTATCACTTTGACGTGTCGGGACGGCGGTAAAACGCTCATAATGCCCTAAATCCAGGTCCGTCTCGGCCCCGTCATCGGTGACATAAACCTCACCGTGCTGATAAGGACTCATTGTGCCGGGATCAACATTCAAATAAGGGTCAAGCTTGCGAAGGCGGACAGAATAACCGCGGGATTGTAGCAAAGCCCCTAGAGCTGCGGACATCAGTCCCTTCCCTAATGAAGAAACCACACCCCCGGTAATAAAAACAAAACGTGTCATGAGCCGACAAACCCGACTTAGCTATGTAATAAAGTATTCCGCCAGTGCAAAATACAAAGAATGAATATTATGCTCTGGCCTGTGGCCGAAACAAAAAAATTATTGTTCTGAAAATGGAACAGCCGGTGCTTTAGGCAAGACGGGCTCTGTCCGCGGGGCTTCTTCTTCCGTTACAGGCGCATCCAACAAGGAAGCATCAGATGCATCCCGCGTCGCCAAAACTGTAAGAGTTAAGCTTGTGACAAAGAAACATGCCGCCAGAATAGCTGTTGTTCTCGTCAATAAATTTGCTGCGCCACGCGCAGAGACCAAACCGCTTGGCCCACCGCCAATCCCTAAAGCTCCACCTTCAGAATGTTGCAACAAAACCGTCACCACAAGGGCAATAGCAATAATCAAATGGATGACAAGAACAATTTCCTGCATTTTTAGCTCTTAATTTATATATAAAATGGCCCCTAACGGCCACACCGATTGACGTCTTTATACATCATTTCGAACGCTTGGCTAGTCCCCAGAACATGAATAAATACGGTTTATGACGAATATACTTTCAAGATACCCGTAAAGTCATCCGCCCTTAAACTCGCCCCGCCGACTAATGCCCCATCCACATTATCTATCGCCATGAGCGTTCCTGCATTATCTGCCTTGACAGATCCCCCGTAAAGTATTCGTAACTCCTGCCCCCCATGCCCCAAGATTGATGCCAGCTCCTTACGGATCATTTGATGCACATCAGCTACATCTTTGACCTCTGGGACCTTACCTGTTCCTATAGCCCATACCGGTTCATAAGCAATGATTATTTCATTGCCCTTACTTTCAGGAGGAACTGATCCACGGAGTTGTGACGTCACGACGGTTAATGTTTGTCCCGCAACACGTTCTTCTTCACTTTCCCCTACACAGATAATAGGGATAAGCCCTGCCTCTATAGCCGCCTTCGCTTTGGCCTGAACCATTTCATTTGTTTCATTGTGATCGCTGCGCCTTTCGGAATGACCAACAATGACATATTCGCAGCCGACGTCTTTCAGCATCTGCGCGCTAATATCGCCTGTATGCGCGCCAGAGACCGCCATATGACAATCCTGCCCCCCCAGCAATAAGGGTACCTGTCCTTCTGATACAACCGCCTCAAAGTGAGACAGCAACGTTGCGGGGGGACAAACCAACACATCACAGCCCAGCGATACCAAGTCCTGCAGACTGGTCTGTAGCTTAATAATTTCCTGAACAGCATTTTTTAAGCCATTCATTTTCCAGTTACCCGCCACCAAGGGCCTATTGTTTTTTACGATACCCACGTATACCCCTTCATTCTGCCTCACAAACTATGGCTCATGGTCCTATCAAAATACAGCGAAATTAAAAAGACCTAAAGACGATTAAAAAATCAAAAAATACCTGTAAACCATATAGGGTATTGCGGACACCAACGACGCTCTCTATCATGCCCGAAAATATCGCTGTCTTGCCATTTTTATGCATCATAACGTCAGCACAGACATTATCGGATGTTTCAAACCAATCACCTCTTAGGTTTGCACATCCTAACAATTAGGTAGGTTTTCATGCTTAGCTCATTACGCGGTGGCGCAACTTCTTTCTTTGCAATGGTGTTAATTGGTCTTTTGATCGTCAGTTTTGCAATATGGGGTATCGGCGATGTTTTTCGTATGGGCGGCAATACTGATGTCGCACAAATCGGCGAAAAGGCTGTTAAGCCATCGGATTATGCCAGAACGTTTCAGTTGTACTATAACCGTCTCCGGCAACAGTTTGGGGAAGATTTTACCATGGATCAGGCCGTACAGATCGGCTTGGACAAACGGGCTTTGCTGGACGAAGTCACCCGGCAGACCTTTAACGAAGCCGCCAACCAATTGGGTCTGCGCGCAACTGACGACCAAGTTCGGCAGCAAATTCACGAAACACCTGCCTTTCAAGACAGTCTGGGCCAATTCAATAAATTTATCTTTGAACAAAGCATTCGTTACATGGGATATTCTGAAAAGGAGTTCTTGGACATCACACGTACAGATATCACTCGCAATAACCTGATATCAGCGATGACAGACGTCATGAGTGCCTCCCGCTCACAAACAGAGCTGCTTTATAAATTCTACCGCGAAGAACGCCTTGCAAATATTCTAACTGTGCCTGCCTCTTCTATCTCCCTCACCACCGAGCCAAGCACAGATGATTTACTGGCGTATTACGAACAGAATCAGGATAGCTTTATGACCCCTGAATTGCGGGCAGTAACATATGCTATTTTGCAGCCGGAAAATGTTCATAACAACATAGACATCACCGAAGAAGAACTTCGCCAAGCCTATGAAGAACAACCCGACCGCTTCAACACCGCACAAAAACGCAGTATGCGACAATTCGTCCTCCCCACGAAAGCAGAGGCAGAAGACGCTGCGCAGGCCATTGCAAACGGTGAGACATTCGCAAATGTCGCTCAACGCATCGCGGGGCTTAGCGCAGATGATCTGGATTTAGGAGAAAAAACCCAATCTGATTTAGCAGAAGATTTTGACGATGACATCGCAGCAACTGTTTTTTCATTGCAGAAAAATCAGCCGTCCGCTCCTATCGAAGGCCCTTTTGGCTGGCACATTTTCATCACAGATGACATGACAGCGAGTGAGCATCGTCGCTTCGAGGATGTCCGCAGTGTCCTTGCGGCAGAGTTAAAGTCACAAAAGGCTGTGGACAGAATATATGAAATTTCCGCTGAAATAGAGGACGAGCTGGCCGCAGGAACATCTGTCATCGACATAGCCACAAAATTTAATTTGCCCGTACGCAATATTGCCGCCCTAGATGGCGTTGGCCGCGGGGCTAACGGGCAACCCGCACAGAACTTTCCTGATTATATTCCCGGCTTCCTCACGACAGTTTTTTCTATGGATGAAGGCGATGAGCCCCTCATGCATGATTTAGGAGATAACGGATACTATCTTTTATCTGTTGATAAGGTCACACCCGAAACACAACAAAGCTTTGAAGATGTGCGCGAGCTTGTCCAAAATCTCTGGACTGCAGCACAAAAAACAAAAGCTGCAGAAACTCTGGCTAACGACTTGATTGAACAAGCAAAAGAAACTGGTACACCGCTTAATGACTTGAATTCAAAGGTCAATAAAGGACAATTCACTTCCCTTTCATTGCGTCGCGATTCAACTATGGAAGATACTGGCTTGGCCCAAGAATTAAAACAGGCCCTTTTCACCGCTGACGTTGGCTCTATTCTTTCCCTGAACGCGCCTAATGGTGATGGTTTTGTCATCTTAAAAATTGCAGAATCGACATTAGGCAAACCGGAAAGCGATCCTCAGGGGCTCAGTGAAATGCAAAACCAACTTAAAATAGCGCTTACAAATGACGCTCTTAGCAGTTACCAAAATTACTTGGTTAAAACATTACCCGTTATCATCAACGGGCCTGTGGCACAGCAGGTCATCGACCAGATGGTCACCCGTGACCAATAGCCATAGCCTATGATAGGCACTACAAGTAAACAGAAGCAAATTAGCCAAGCGCCATTTTTACATCGTGAAATAAAGTGAAAACATGACCCCTTCGCCTGATTTTGACAGTTTTGCACAATCCTATAATCAAGGGCAGGCCCAAATCATCTGGACATCTCTAGTCGCGGATCTGGAAACGCCTATTTCTGCTTTTCTGAAACTTGCCGATGAAAAGAATTATAGTAGCTTATTGGAATCCGTCGAAGGAGGTGCCATCCGCGGGCGCTACTCTTTTATTGGCTTAAAGCCTGACTTAGTTTGGCGGTGTCACGGCAAACAAGCCGAAATAAATCGTAATGCCTTATATGATAGTGAAGAATTTGTCGCCGAAGGAAAAACCACATTAGAAAGCCTTCGCGACCTTCTCGCTGAATCCCACATTTCTTTGCCGGATGACATGCCACCTATGTCAGCTGGTATGATCGGATATATGGGATATGATACGGTGCGGCTCATTGAAAAACTGGAGAACATCCCAGAAGATAATCTGCATTGTCCCGACGGCATGTTTATGCGCCCAACCATCATGGTTGTCTTTGATTCCGTTAAAGACATGCTGACAATTGTCACACCTGTACGTCCACAATCCGGCGTTGATGCTAAAGCAGCATATCTTCGTGCGCAGGAAAGACTGAACGATATAGAACATCAGCTTTCCATGCCATTAAAGATTTTGTCCCATGACACCCAAAATCTTGCCGATATGGAAGAACCTACCTCAAATGTAGGAAAAGAACGCTTCTTCGATATGGTTAACCGCGCAAAAGAATATATTGCGGCAGGCGATATCTTTCAGGTGGTACTATCACAGCGTTTTTCTGCGCCATTTGCGCTACCCCCATTTGCACTATACCGGGCCCTGCGACGGACAAACCCATCACCCTTTATGTATTATCTAAATTTTAGAGACTTTAATGTCATTGGATCCAGCCCCGAAATTCTGGTCCGCCTTCGCGATGATGAAGTGACTATACGGCCCATTGCCGGAACCCGTCCCCGCGGAAGCACGGCCGAAGAAGATCGGGAATTAGCCAATGACTTGTTGGCTGATCCCAAAGAGCTTGCCGAACATTTAATGCTCTTGGATTTAGGCCGCAACGATGTTGGGCGCGTCTCAAATGTTGGTACTGTACGTGTAACCGATAAAATGATTATCGAATATTATTCCCATGTCATGCATATCGTTTCTAACGTTGTTGGTGAAATAAATCCTACATATGATGCGCTAGATGCCTTGGGAGCCGGCTTTCCAGCGGGCACCGTCAGCGGCGCACCAAAAGTTCGCGCCATGGAAATCATCGATGAGCTAGAGGTTTCAAAGAGGGGTATCTACGCTGGCACCGTTGGTTATTTCTCCGCAAATGGCAGTATGGATACATGTATCGTGTTAAGGACCGCTATTGTCAAAGAGGGTACGATGTATGTTCAGGCCGGTGCTGGAATAGTCACCGATAGCGTGCCGGAAAGCGAATTCCAGGAATGCCGGGCAAAGGCCCGGGCCCTCTTCCACGCAGCGGGGGAAGCCATCCGCTTTGCCAACACGGCACGCCGGGGGCAATAAAGGTCGGTTTTTAACAGAAAGCTCAGTAGCATACACTTAGTGACATAACCTTAAGTGAATATATGGAAAGCTACCTTTTTATAACTGGTCCTATTTGAACAGACCTAACCGATGAAAACAGAAACGCCTATTTCTGTACAACCTCGATAGCTCCCCCTCCATAGCGAAGTTCGATAAGACGGCTAAGCGGTACTAATTTAATACCTTTCGTCTCTAATTTAGACAGCCAATCTTCCACAACAGCAATCGTTTCCGGATAAGGATGGCCTATTCCAATCGCTTCACCGCGTCGTATTGCCAGTGCTTCCAGTTTTTCTAACTGACGGCGTATCGCCGCGGGGCTACGACTATTATCTAAAAAGACATCGCGCTGTATCACTGGCACCGCATATTCTGCTGCTAATTTCGGACCTACACTTCTGCCTGATGTCCGGGAATCAAGAAAAAACACACCCTCCCTTGCCAGGGCCTCAAAAACGGGGCGCATCAGACTTTCCTTCTCTGTAAAAAGGCTCCCCATATGGTTATTAATGCCCACAAACCCCCGAAAGCGGCTAAGATTATACTCAATGTAATGTCGCAATTCTTCCGGCTGCATATGCGTGAGCAAAGCACTCGGCCCGGGGTCGGCACCTGTATTCTTTGGCTCCATGGGTAAATGCACCATTAATTCATGCCCTCTCGACCATGCCTCGCTTGTCTGTGCAGGTAAAGCCTTAGCGTAAGGCAGATAGGATAAAGTCAACGGCCCCGGTAGTCGCACCATTTTCTCTGATAACTGTCGCGCTATGCCCATATCATCTATAACCAACGCAATCTTGGGCTCATTCCTCTCCACATCAGAACCCACAGCAAATCTCTGCCATTTTGGTTCCCTTACGCGCGATAAGGGAGGCACAGACAAAACTTGTTCCTGGATACTTTCTATCTCTTCCTCCCGAACAAGTTTAGAAAGCTGATGGTCAGGCACCACCTCTATGTCCTTCACAAGCGTGGAATCGATCGCAGATTTTTCGCTGTTTAATGTTTTTGCGGCTTGGCCGGACATGCTTCCCCATACGCCCCCAATAGCAACACCCACAATCAAGACATAACCACACATCATCAGATGTTTGATGACATTTCTCCCCCCTGATGTGCCACGCGCCTTTGGGACACCAGCGATAATTTCATTCTTACGGCTCACGTAATGTCCTGTCTTTCATTCCAATCATCACCATGGTCGTCTTCGTGTATATAGCGGTGCATCACCGCTGCCCCCACGGAATCCCCCCAGACATTAATCGTTGTCCGGAAACGATCAAGGAACCAGTCAACCGCTAATAGCAGCCCTATTCCCTCCATTGGCAAGCCAACAGAACGTAATACGATCACCATAGTAATAAGTCCTGCTTCAGGGATACCAGCCGCACCAACCGCCGCCAAAGTCGCAGTGACAAAAATCACCGCCTGCTGTCCCATGCTGAGATCTATACCATAGGCCTGAGCAATAAACATAGCCGCGACAGCCTCATACAGGGCCGTTCCATCCATATTCACTGTACTACCCAAAGGCAAAACAAAACGTACGGAACGATCGCTAACCCCTGCCTCACGCGCGCATTCCATTGTTAATGGCAACGTAGCAGAAGAGCTCGCGGTGCCAAATGCCGTCAATAAGGCCCGCATCATAGATAACAAATACCCAACCCCACGCCGGGCCAAAACCATCAACAAAAAGAATAAGACCATAAAATGGATAGCTAAACCCGTTATCACCGTAACGACATACAGTCCAACAGCCTGGATCTCTGCCCAAAACGCCTCACCACCGCCCGCTTGCCCCAAACGCGTTGCAACCAATGCAAAAATACCGAAAGGGGCAAAATACATCACCCATGTAACCAACATCATCATGGCTTCATTAATGCCATTAAACAGATCAAGGACCGGCCGCCCCTTTGCACCCAAAGTGCTAACAGCAGCCCCAAAAAGAATGGCAAAAAAGATAATGGGCAGCAATTGTGTTTCTGCCGCAGATGCAATTAAATTCGGCGAAATCAGCATCAGGACAATGTCACTTGCACCGATGTCTTTTTTCTCTGTAATCCGCTCTGTCAATTCAGGTGCGGTGAATTCCAGTCCACTTCCAGGCGCAATAATATTGACGACAATCATTCCTGTCAGCACTGCCAAAGCCGTTGTCGATGTATAAAACAGTAATGTCCCTCCGCCTGTGCGCCCTAGCCGCCTGACATCCCCCAAAGACGCAATCCCCGTTATAACCGCTGCGATAACCAACGGGATAATCATCATTTTTAAGGCATTTAGAAATAAGGTTCCAATCCATGAAATAATCAGGACCTTCTCACCCCATATACCCCCGGCGAAAATTGCGGCAATCACAGCAATAATAATTCCATAAAGTATATAGACGGCATGTTTATGTGACATTTTGATATGACATGCGCACATGTCCCCCTTGAACCGGTAATCTTTTTCCTGTCAGGCTAGACTATCAGTAAATATAGTATGGCAGAAGATGTAAAGGTCATGTAAAAGAGATAAAAAATAAGACACATAACGATCAACAAAATCTAGCAGAAGTTGTATGTTTCTCCTTATCGATAATTATGACAGTTTCACCTATAACCTCTATCATTATCTAGGGGAACTGGGCGCCAAGGTTGACGTCAAACGCAATGACCAGATTACTGTGGATGACGCATTATCCATGAAACCGGAAGGTATAATCCTATCTCCCGGCCCCTGCACCCCTGATGATGCAGGCATATGCCTCGACCTTGTGACCGCTGCGTCAGAAAAGAAAATCCCATTAATGGGTGTATGTCTTGGACACCAGTCCATTGGTCAGGCATTCGGCGGCAAGGTTGTCCGTGCGCCTGTCTTAATGCATGGAAAGGTCAGTCATATACACCATAATGACACCAGCCTTTTTAAGGGCTTAAATACACCCTTCAGGGCAACTCGCTACCATTCCTTAATAGTGGAACGTGATAGCCTGCCCGACTGCCTGAATATCACCGCATGGACTGAAGACGGCCTTATAATGGGGCTTTCACATAAAGAACTGAATATTCATGGTGTACAATTCCACCCGGAAAGTATTGAATCCCAATACGGCCATGCCTTACTGAATAATTTTATCCATTTGGCTCAGGATGACACATGACATCAGACTTAAAACCCACCCTACAGCTAATTGCCGATGGACATCATCTGACACGTGAACAATCACGCGATGCCTTTGAAATTATTATGCGCGGTGATGCCAATGAAGCCCAAATCGGGGCTTTCCTCATGGGGTTACGAATGCGCGGAGAAACAGTCGACGAAATTACAGGTGCAGTAGAGGTCATGCGGAGCAAAGCGATCAGCATCAAAGCACCTGAAAATGCCATTGACCCTGTAGGCACTGGTGGCGATGCCCATGGCACGTATAATATTTCCACTACAGTTGCCATTGTCCTTGCAGCTTGTGGTGTTCCTGTCGCAAAGCACGGTGGCCGTGCTGTCTCGTCCAAATCTGGTTCAGCCGATGTATTAGAAAGCCTTGGCATCAACCTTGAGCTAGAAAGGCCTGTTATTGAGGAAGGACTAAGAACGCTGAACATCGGCTTCTTCCTCGCCACACGCCACCATAATGCTATGCGACATGTCGCCCCCACACGCGCGGCACTGGGTATGCGGACGATCTTTAATTTACTGGGCCCCCTGACGAACCCTTCCGGGGCCAAACGAAATCTTATCGGCGTATATGATAAAAAGTGGCTAAAACCTCTGGCTACTGTCTTAGCCCAACTCGGATCAGAACACGTATGGGTTGTACATGGCAGCGATGGTCTGGATGAATTGACGACTACAGGTCCCTCTTATGTTGTCGAATACAAAAACGGGCAATTTACTGAATTTGAAGTCCATCCCGAACAACTTGGCCTGCCATTAGCCCAACTGGATAACATCAAGGGCGGGGATGCAGCTCATAACGCGGCTGCTATGCGGGACCTCTTTGCTGGAAGCCCTTCGGCGTATCGCGATATTGTGATTTTGAATAGTGCCGCCGCACTTGTGGTAGCTGGTAAGGTTAACAGCCTTGAGGATGGAATGATTGCCGCCGCCGAAGCTATAGAGACTGGAGCCGCCCTGCAAAAACTACAACAATGGGCCTCATACACGCAAAGTCACGCACAATAGGCCCATGTGAATTGAAGAAATTTTATGCCAAACACACTCGAAAAAATCTGTTCTGATAAACGCGATCATGTTGCTAACTGCAAAAGGCAAACCCCTTTGTCAACATTGGAGCAACAAGTCAATAGTGCTACCCCACCACGTGGCTTTTATAATGCCCTAAAAAATGCGCTTGCAGAAAAGCGTTATGGCCTGATTTGTGAAATTAAAAAGGCCAGTCCGTCTAAAGGCTTGATACGAGAAGATTTTAATCCTCCTGTGCTGGCAAAAGCCTATGAAGATGGCGGTGCGACTTGCCTCTCAGTCCTAACTGATGTGTCTTATTTCCAAGGACGGGATGACTTCCTTATCTCAGCGCGCAATGCCGTCTCTCTGCCCTGCTTACGTAAAGATTTTATGATCGATACATATCAAGTCACAGAAGCCCGCGCCTTAGGTGCTGACTGTATCCTCATTATAATGGCGGCATTAGAAGACAGCCTCGCACAAGAATTAGAAGATGCCGCTTTCCACTATGGTATGGATGTTTTGATCGAAGTTCATAATGCCGATGAACTGGAAAGAGCCCATAAATTAAAAAGCCCCATGATCGGCATCAACAACCGTAATCTCAAGACCTTTGAAACAACCTTGCAAACGACCATAGACTTGACCCCCCATGTGGAAAAAAATCGAATGGTCATTGGAGAAAGTGGCCTCTTTACACCAGAAGACCTGGCTTTGCTAAAGACCGCAGGTGTCAATAGCTTCCTCATTGGTGAATCCCTCATGCGCCAGGACAACGTAAGCGCAGCGACACGCCACCTACTTGAGGGCACAATATGACAGAACAAAAGCCCCTATCCCATATCGGTGACGATGGAAAAGCCCGCATGGTTGACGTCAGCAAAAAGGCGGAAACTCACCGCATAGCTACAGCCAAAGGCCGCATCTATATGCAGCCTGAAACATTAAACCTTATTCAGGACGGCGGCATGGCCAAAGGGGATGTCTTTTCCGTTGCCCGCATCGCCGGGATTATGGCGGCCAAGCAAACAGGTACACTTATCCCTCTCTGCCATCCATTACCTCTGCAAAACATCCAGATTGATTTCACTCTCAACCACGATGAAAACTACATAGAGATTACGGCAAGTGCCAGCCTGGTGGGCCGCACCGGTATAGAAATGGAAGCCCTTAGTGCTGTTAGCATTGCAGGCCTCACTATTTACGATATGTGTAAGGCGGCGGATAAAACAATGAAGATCAGCGATATCCGTTTGACATACAAGTCCGGGGGGAAGTCGGGTATTTTTCAAGCGGATTAACCTGTTTTTTTTCACATCACGCGTTTAACAGGAAATGCCGTATAATGGATAACGCGGATTAATATTGTTGTATGGCCGTCGCCATGGAAATTGGTGTAAATATATCATCTTAGTCTGCGGCAATGATCATTGATCCTAAAAGGGAATATCATGTCAAAAGCATCTTTGCTTAACGTAGATACAGCACTATCGCAAATGCTGGGCCGCCTCTCCCCTATTGGCACAGAAGTCATCCCCACGACAGAAGCACTGGGGCGCGTCACACGTACCAAGATACGTGCCAACCTTTCACAACCGCCTTTTCATGCGTCTGCTATGGATGGCTATGCCGTTCGTCACGAAGACATACAAAACTTGCCTGCTACCTTAACAGTTATTGATGAAATTCCTGCGGGTGTTATCCCGACGAAATCTATAACCACCGGGCAAGCCATGCGTATCTTTACAGGAGCCCCCCTTCCCGACGGTGCCGACACCGTCATAATGCAGGAAAGCACTACCTCTACAGGACAACACGTCACTATCCATAAGGGTGCTGATCTGGGGTGCAATATACGACGATGTGGCAATGATTTTGCAAAAAACGAAATGCTTATTGCCGACGGGCATTATCTGCAACCGCGGAATTTGGGCCTTATTACAGCCGCCAATGTCCCTCATGTGACCGTTACACGAAAACCACGCGTAGCTTTATTAGCTACTGGTGACGAACTGGTGCCTCTGGGCCAACCAGCGGGTCCCGGTCAGATCGTTAGCTCAAATACTATCCTGCTCACTGCCTTGCTCAATGCACAGGGAGCAGACGTAATTGATCTTGGCATCGCCCCTGATGATGAGGACGGCCTCCGTATCATGAGCCGCGATGTTCGCGATGTTGATCTGTTTGTCACAATTGGCGGGGCCTCTGTCGGCGACCATGACTTAGTCCAAAAAGTACTCAAAGGTGAAGGTCTAGACGTTGACTTCTGGCGCATTGCAATGAAACCCGGTAAGCCGCTCATTTTTGGACACTTCCGCGACATTCCTATGCTGGGCCTTCCCGGCAATCCAGCCTCAGCATTTGTTTGTGCACTTATTTTTCTCTTACCCGCCTTGTTCAAAATACAAGGTCGCATGGATACCTCCTTACCCATCCATTACTATCCTTTAGCACACGACTTGCCTGAAAACGGCCCCCGTCAGGATTATAAACGCGGCCAACTACACCCAAGTGTAGATGGTCACGCAGTCGTTCACACGGCGGCGCAACAGGATAGCGCAAAACTATCTGTTGTTTCAGCCGCCGATTGTCTTGTGATCCGTCCGCCCCATGCGCCCGCCGTCGTCGCCGGCACCATGGTCCCCGTTATTCCATTTGACGATCTCATATAGTTCTTGACATACGCGACAGAAAATACGAACATAAAAAGAACAAAAGAGGAATTATAATACAACATATGGCAAATTAAGATGCTCACCCGCAAACAACATGACCTGCTGATTTTAATTAACGACCGCCTGCAACAAACCGGGGTCGCCCCCTCTTTCGAAGAAATGAAAGATGCTGTTGGGTTAAAATCAAAGTCCGGCATTCATCGTCTTATTAACGCCTTGGAAGAACGCGGTTTTATTCGCCGCCTTCCTAACCGGGCTCGCGCTTTGGAAGTTCTACGTCTTCCCGATGCGGACACATCATCCGCCCAAAACCACACTCCCTTATCATCAGATTCTGCGGATATTTTACGTCCGGCTTTTGGGTCCTCGCCGCAACCAGTGGCCTCAACGCCAGCCCATGCAGCAACACATGTAGAAATCCCTCTCCACGGCCGCATTGCAGCAGGCACACCCATTGAAGCCCTGGAACAAGTTGAAACCATTGATGTGCCGGCAAGCATGATTGGCAGCGGGCCTCATTATGCACTAACCGTCGATGGTGACTCTATGGTCGAAGCCGGCATTTTGGATGGTGATACTATTGTCATCCGTCAATGTAATACGGCCAACGATGGCACTATTATCGTTGCCTTGGTCGATGGCGAAGAAGCAACTCTTAAAACTCTTCGCCAGTCAGATGGACGTATCTTATTAGAACCGGCCAATCGTGACTACCAAACACAAATTTACCGCCCTGAGCAGGTGCAAATCCAAGGGAGACTTGTTGGTCTGCTTCGCCAATATCACTAGCTTACTGGCAAAAACCCCACCTGAACATTTTCGTTTCGCAGCCATAATACGAAATATTAATAACGGTGATTAGCCCATGGCCAATCACCGCGGGTGTCCTTCACCGTTTTCCACTCTATATGGTATGGCCCTTTGGGCGTGTGCGTTATCCATAAAGCATATGAGCCGTTTTGGCGAAAATCATTGAGACCCAAAACCAATTGCGGCTGCTGACACAATTCCTTTGGAACATAGAAAGAGGCAATGACAACCGCTGTTTTTGCACAATCTTCCACCATGCCATCCATCTCTGACGTAAAAGCCACGGATACTCCTTTGACATTCATGATGCAGCCCAGGTTATCGCAACGATAACCATTATTATGAACTAATTGCGCAGGCTCCTCTTGTCCCGCCTTACGCACCCAATCGCGTACTACTCTCTTCTGTCGGGCCGCCTGCGGTGAAAATTCTAGGGCTCCTGTCCCATCTCGCACAGCATAAAGTGTTCCTTTTGTTCCTATCAGGATATCGCTTGCATGCTTTTTTGGCAGTAGAGCTAACACTGTTAAAGCAACAACACACCCTAAATAGCGCGCTTTCCCTCGCCATAAACACAGCCATAAACCCGCAAAAATAATAATCAAAAATGTTATGAAAGACGGACTTTCATAAACCCCGGTTGCCCCGGGAAGCCCCGCAACCCAACTTGCCGTACTTATAATGATCTCAATACCGAATTTCAGAATGGGTATAATTACCCCTTCCATCTGCAGGGGATATAACAAACACAACATAAGAAGGCATGGCATAACCCAAAACACCATGATGGGCATCGCAATCGCATTTGCCAATAAACCGTAATGTGCCAGAATGTTAAAGTGATACAGCGTGATGGGGGCCAGCGCCATTTCCGCGACAATTGTCGTACCTAAAACAGCCAGCACATAAAACGCAAGCTTATCCCCCCACCCCCGGCCAAGCCACCATGACTTCATCCGACGCTCAAATTGGCTATAGATTGCTATCAGGGCTGTCACTGCTGCAAATGACATTTGAAAACTGACCGATAAGATGGACTCCGGCCAGATAAGCAGTATCACAGTAGCGGCAACTGCCACGAGCCTTAATGTCATTGCCCGACGATCCAGGACCACAGCGCATAGAACAATGCCTGCCATAATAAAAGCCCGAACCGTTGGCAAGGAGGCTCCACTGACTAACAAATATGCCAACCCACCAGCCATAGCCACTATCGCAGCAACTTTTTTAATATGTAAAGTGAGAGCTAATGAAGGAAGTGCTGCCATCGCTGCCCTAGAGGCAAAAAATATTGCGCCAACCATAAGCCCCATATGCAAACCTGATATCGCTAATAAATGCGCCAACCCCGCATGACGTAAATCAGTCACCACATATTGTGGTATCTCACCCCGCAATCCTGTTAGCAATGCCACCATAACAGTTCCGGCAGTAGAACCGCCCGCCTGTGCCAGTAATCGTGCTGATATATCTAATCGCCACTGATATAAACGCGGCCTAAAATTATGATTTGGGGCGGATGCCATGATCTCTATAGGTGCTTTTGCATAGCCCACGCCCCCTACTCCAGAAAACCACAGCGCACGGGCATAGTCATATCCACCGGGCATGGAAGGGGCGGGCAAGGAATGCAGCCCCGCTGCTAGTCTGACCTTGTCCCCTATCCGTAGTTCATCCCTTATCCACTGCGGGCGAACACGTATCCTCAGTGCCTCTAACCCGCTTTGATAAGTATCTCCTTTATGTGATGAAAACGCAGGAGATCGTATATACAAATGCTGCCCCCCATCTTCATAACGCACAATCTTTTCGACTATTCCATGAACAATCACATGGGGCATATCCCGGGCTAGAATAGGGGTTGCCAACACAGCAACCCGGATGTGAGCGGCTAAAGCCCCTAATATCATCAACATTATTGCCAGCAACAGATAACCGCATGGCTGCGACCAAAGACGTCCCCGCAGCAGCCAACCTATTGCTGCACCCGCGAATAATAACACTGATAGTATGGCAAAAACATAAAGAGGCGGTACCCCGCCGCTAAGGAAAAAGCAGCCAATACCCGCTGCGATAAAAACAGGAATCCATAAAACAAATGATGTACTGCTATCCGCAAAGAAAGCTCTGATTCTCGCGTAAGGCATCACACTTTCAGTTCTTACTCTGCATTTTGTATAAAACCCCCATAAACAGACATAACCTTATCCGTTGATACTCTATCATAATACCGAAACAAATCAGTTGAACAGCGTTAAGAATTGACAGCCGCCCCCCCAGTTTCTATGTTGCAGTGCAAGCAACAAAGTAAAAAATAATAAAAGGCAACGCGATAAGCATGACCCCAGTGCCCACAAAAATGATTACACGTTTCGCACCGTCTCCTACGGGTTTTCTGCATATTGGGGGCGCGCGCACTGCACTTTTCAATTGGCTTCTGGCCCGTCATTTTGGTGGTCAATTTCTATTACGCATAGAAGATACTGATCGCAAAAGGTCAACGCAGGAAGCTGTGGATGCCATATTAGAAGGTATGTCGTGGCTAGGTTTGGACCACGATGGGGACATCGTCTACCAATATAGCCGCCGCGAACGCCATGTAGAAATAGCTGAACAGCTTTTGGCAATGGGCCACGCCTACTATTGTTATTGTACACCGGAAGAGCTAACGGAAATGCGTGAAACCGCACGCGCAGAGGGACGACCGATCCGTTACGATGGGCGTTGGCGGGACCGTTCCCCAGCCGACGCGCCCCCCAATACACCTCCCGTTATACGTTTCAAGTCACCACGTGATGGAGAAACCCTTATTACCGATCTGGTTCAGGGGGATGTTCGTGTTAACAACAATGAATTGGATGACATGGTACTGCTGCGGGCCGACGGCAGCCCGACTTACATGTTATCTGTTGTTGTCGATGACCATGATATGGGCATAACCCACATTGTTCGTGGCGACGATCATCTCACAAACGCCTTCCGGCAAAAGCAGATATTCATCGCTCTGGGCTGGGATATTCCCGAATATGCCCATATTCCTTTGATTCATGGCAGTGACGGCGCAAAACTATCCAAAAGACATGGTGCACTTGGTGTGGACGCCTATCGTGATATGGGCTACCTCCCCGAAACACTCCGTAATTACCTGCTAAGGCTCGGCTGGGCCCATGGCGATGACGAAGTTATTACCAAAGAACAAGCAATTGAATGGTTTTCAGTTGAAGGAATTGGCAAATCACCATCACGCTTTGATATGGCCAAACTGGACCATCTTAACGGGCTTTACATGCGTGACATTGCCAGCAATCACAGATTGTTGGATGTTATGCTCCCAAAAATTGAAGCTATTGTTGGCCATAATCTGTCCGCCGCGGATAAAGAATTAATCATAAAAGCAATTGATGGCTTGAAACTCAGGGCCAAAAACATCAATGAACTTGCACAAAGTGCCGCATTTTATGTCGCGAAACGCCCTCTTGTGATGAATGAGAAAGCGCTAAACCTACTAGATAAAGAAGACTCCCGCCTAAATCTCGCAACCTTATTGCCTGTATTGGAACGTCAGGCTGATTGGCAGGAAGGTGCTATAGAGGCTGCTGTTAAAGATTTTGTAGAAAAAGAGGCACTTAAACTGGGTAAAGTTGCCCAGCCTCTCCGTGCTGCACTTACAGGGTCGAATTCATCGCCGGGAATCTTTGAAGTCCTTGAATTACTTGGCAAGGAAGAGAGCATCGCCAGAATTAAGGACCAATTATTGTAATTTTGAATTATTTTAAACAGTAGCCAAATTATCAATTGCCTGAACAGGACAACAGGCCTTATAAAGTAGCCAACGTAAACAGACTTCGGCAGATAAACAAAAAAGCCATACGGCATAGAAAACTGCCCTAAGCGTAGAAAGGATGCGGATTCATGACAACGACTGGAAAGACGACCTCCTCGGATGTTGCAAAACTTACCATAGGAGACAAAACAGCCGAATTTCCCATCTACAAAGGAGTCGCTGGCGAAGATGTTATAGACGTCCGTACATTATACAAAGAAACCGGGATGTTCACCTATGATCCTGGCTTCACTTCTACAGCAAGCTGTGATTCAGATATTACATATATTGACGGTGAAAAAGGTATTCTCCTTCACCGTGGCTATCCTATTGAACAACTCGCAGAAAAAAGTGACTTTATGGAAGTCTCCTATTTGTTGCTTCACGGCCATTTGCCTAATGCCGCTGAAAAAGACAAATTTGTACGCGACATCACATACCACACTATGTTGCATGAGCAACTCAACCGCTTTTTCTCCGGTTTCCGTCGTGATGCACACCCGATGGCCATTATGGTCGGCGTCATGGGGGCGATGTCCGCCTTCTATCATGACAGCACAGACGTCACCGACCCGCAACAGCGTAAGGTTGCCTCTTATCGCATGATTGCGAAGATCCCAACGATCGCCGCAATGGCCTATAAATACTCTGTCGGTCAGCCCTTCGTTTATCCGCGAAATGACCTCAGCTACGCGGAAAACTTCTTGTATATGACGTTTGGTGTGCCGCAGTGCGAAGAATGGGTTAACAACCCGATTATCGCTGATGCAATGGATAAAATATTTATCCTCCATGCAGACCACGAACAAAATGCGTCAACCTCTACTGTACGCCTTGCCGGTTCATCTGGCGCCAACCCTTTTGCATGTATTGCTGCTGGTATTGCCTGTCTTTGGGGGCCTGCCCATGGTGGTGCCAATGAAGCTTGCCTGAATATGCTGCAAGAAATTGGAAGCACAGAGAACATTCAGGAATATATCGCCAAAGCAAAAGACCCGAATGACCCGTTCCGTCTCATGGGCTTTGGTCACCGTGTGTATAAAAACTTTGACCCACGGGCTACCGTCATGCGCAAAACAGCACATGATGTTCTTGCTGAACTAGGCATCACCAACGATCCTCTACTTAACGTAGCAATGGAACTGGAAAAAATCGCACTGGAAGATGAATACTTCATCTCCAAGAAGCTTTATCCCAATGTGGACTTCTATTCTGGCATTATTTTAAAAGCTATTGGCTTCCCAACAGAAATGTTCACTGTTCTGTTCGCTCTTGCGCGTACTGTAGGCTGGATCGCACAGTGGAACGAAATGATTAGCGACCCATCGCAACGCATTGGTCGCCCTCGTCAGCTATATACCGGTAATGCAAAGCGCGACTTTATACCCCTAGAAGATCGCTAGAACACAGATAGACATACTAAAATTAAAAAGCCCGGCAATATAGAATGCCGGGCTTTTATTTTATTACCTATTCTTGCAGACTTTGAAATATCTAGCGACGCTCAATTAACTCGATAGCATAGCCATCTGGATCACGGACAAAAGCAATCACGGTCTGACCATGCTTCATTGGCCCCGGCTCGCGTGTGATCTCCACGCCGTCCGCCTTCAACTCTTCACATATATTATAAATATCATGCACCCCTAATGCGATATGACCATAACCATTACCCAGCTCATAATCTTCTGTCTGGTCCCAATTGTATGTTAATTCGATCACGGTATTGTTTTCCTCTGCACCATAACCGATAAACGCCAGCGTAAATTTCCCTCCCGGGTAATCTTTCTGGCGCAATAGTTTCATCCCCAGCTTATTGCAATAAAAGTCCAGTGATCTTTGTAAATCGCGCACACGTAACATCGTGTGCAAAAAACGAAATTTTTCATCGGGCATCTATTTTCCCTTCATCAAAAAAAGCCGTTACGAAGAACGGCTTTCTATCACTATCACAGATGTAAATAGCTGCTATCATACTGCTATCATTGCTGAAAACGTAGCCTCTGTTGCGACCGCGCCATCGACCCGGCCTTCTCCTTTGAAACGCCAGACATTACCGCGTTGACGTTCTTTGGTGACATGCAATTCTAATTGGTGTCCCGGCTCAACGGGTTTACGAAAGCGCACCCCGTCTACAGACATAAAGTAAACCAACTTACCTTCTGCTTCTTCACCTAAGGTATGCACAACTAAAGTTGCCGCTGCCTGTGCCATCGCTTCTACGATCAACACACCAGGCATAATGGGACGTTCAGGAAAATGCCCTTGAAAGAAAGGCTCGTTAATAGTGACATTTTTAATGCCAACGGCTGATTCCCCAGGAACAATATCAACCAGGCGATCTATCAATAACATTGGATAACGGTGCGGAATTAATTCCATAATTCGCATCACATCTAATGTATCAAGATCAGTTTTCACTTCCTCTGTCATAAACTTTACCGCCTCTTATTTTCATAAGCCTTCCTCTCACAGGGGCTTATGAGCATTTCCAAGCTTATCTTCTAACTAAATAACAGGAAAACAAAAGAATACCAAGGCCATAACCCCAAAGTTTCTGGGATTATGGCCAAATAATCACTGCGCTTCTTCTGTTATCCAAAGTCAAAGGTCCAGAAAACGCTTATTCAATAACTTCTACTTTAACCGTTGGCAAAACCTGGTCTAGCTGCTCGATAACCTCTGTCGTCACGTCTAAGCCAGGGGCCTGCTCAATCACCAGGCTTTTATCCATAATCAACGTGGCTTTATGTTTTGCCAGAATTTTTTGATAAATAGGCTTCAAAGCACGTTGTAATTCAGCACTCGCTTTACGTAAGGCAACTTCCAGTCGACTGTTTTTTTCCTGAATTTCCCGCTGTACCGCCATAACCTTTTGACGCCATGCTTGCTCCTGCGCCTTAAACGCATTTGGTTCCATCACAGGACGCTTTGTCTGCAGGTCCTGTTCTTCCTGACGTAGGCTTTCCTCTTTTTTTGTCACCTGCGCTTGGAATTCCTGACGAATAGCATCCAGTTGCCGGGTGATATCTTTACCCGCGGCTGAATCACGCCGGATTTTTTGTGTATCAATTGTGGCAATAACTGCACTTGGGAGAGCCTGAGCTTCGGCAGAATATAATGTTGTCACGGCCATAACCATGGCCATTAAAGCTATAATTTTTTTCATCTTACGTTCCATTAAAATCTTGTTCCGATGTTAAATTGGAAGAATTCAGTTTCATCCGTATCTTGTTTTTTAAGTGCCTTTGCAAAATCAAGGCGGAATGGCCCAAATGGCGAACTCCATGAAATTCCCACACCCACAGATACACGTGGCGATGCTGTATCTCCGCGGATGACATGCGTCACGGCAGGATTAAAGTCATCCGGTAAGGAATCTGGTTCATCAAGGGTGAATAATGCCCCCACATCAACATAGGTACTCACCTCAATACCCAGCTCTTTCGCCCCGGAACCTAACGGCACAAATAACTCAGCACCACCTTTGTAATAACTATTGCCCCCTAAGGATTCCAGAGGATCATCTGCCAAGGCCAGACTGGTATTACGGTCCTTCGGACCAACGCCAGCCTGACTAAAGCCACGCATACGCGGGCCACCCAGGAAAAAGCGATCATTAATACGAATATCTTTGCCAATCCCCAGAAGATGACCGCCTTGCGCATTAAAATTCAATACCCATTCACCAAAAACAGGGATATAGAAATCATATGTCAGGCTGTTGCGTAAATAACTTACATTACCGCCTACACCTGCAAAATCCTGATTGAAAACAATACGTTGTCCCGAAGATGGTCTCTGGCGATTATCTAACTGATCGAACACCAGGCCATAGCCAACGGAAGAGGTGGTAAAGCGGCCCTCTGAATCATTAAGATAAGGGCTTGTGCGTTGAAAGGCACTTTCCACCTTATCACGCCGCAAATTATAGCGCAGGCTCATCACAACATATTCTGTGACCGGGAACGCTCCTCGAACACCGAAGCCATATGATTCCTGCTTGTAACCGCTTTCTTCATATTCTGTCTCACGGGCATATAAATCAATACCCGCAACAACTGGCTTATCCATGAAATACGGCTCTGTAAAACCAAGGTCGACTTCAGTACGCTCGCTGGACAATCTAAAGCCCAATCTTAAATCCTGGCCGCGTCCCAATAAATTACGTTCACGAATGCTGAAATCAAATAAGAAGTTTTCATTACTGGAAAAACCTGCGCCTACAGACAATTCACCCGTTGATTGTTCTTCAACAGTGACATTAATGACAGTCTTATCATCAGAAGAACCCTCAACCTGCTCCAGTTCTGCCTCTTTAAAGAAGCCGAGTGCTTTTACACGTTGGCGTGAGCGGCGCATGTGTGCTGTATTAAAAGCATCACCTTCAACCAGTCTCATCTCCCGCCGGATAACCTCGTCCAATGTTCTTACATTGCCCTGAATATCGATGCGTTCAACATAGACGCGCGGGGCCTTATCAATAATATAGGTTAGGTTAACAAGCCGCTCTTTACGGTCGCGACGCACACGTGGGCGAATATCAACGAAGGCATACCCTTTTAAGCCCGCCACATCGGTTAAACGTTCAACCGTGTTGTCTATCATCTTTGCATTGTATTTCTTGCCAGTCTTTGTCGTCACCTTATCCATTAGCTCATCTGCTTTCAGGTCACGTATCTGGCTTTCAATCTGGACCTCACCAAACTTATAAAGCTCACCTTCTTCCACACTAATATTGATGAAGAAATGCTTCTTATCCGGTGACAATTCCGCAACGGCAGAGGTAATACGAAAATCTGCATATCCGCGTTCACGATAAAATTCGCGCAACAACTGCTTATCGTAGGCTAACCGGTCTGGATCATAGGTATCTTCTGAGGTAAAAAACCGCCACCAGCGAGATTCGCGCGTTGCAACAACACTCCGCAAATCACCATCGCTAAACTTACGGTTACCGATGAAATTAATCATACTAACTTTGGTTTTCGGGCCTTCTCCAATTTCAAAAACCAAATTCACCCGGTTTTGTGGCAACTGGATAACCTTAGGCTCTACGGTTGCTGAAAAACGCCCGGCGCGGCGATAAATTTCGATAATTCGTTGTGAATCGGCCCGTACTTTGGCCCGCGTATACACAATACGCGGCCGCAATTGTATCTCTTCATATAATTTCTCATCATCTTTGAATTTATTTCCTTCAAAGACAATGCGATTGATAATCGGGTTTTCTACAACCTGCACCACCAAAATCGTACCATCACGCCCGATACGAACATCAGCAAAAAGACCCGTAGAAAAAAGCCGCTTCAATGAGGCATCGACTTTCTCTTCAGAGAAAGCATCGCCCTCGGCGACCAATAAATATGACCGGATTGTGTCTGCCTCAATTCGCTGATTGCCGATCACACGAATGTTACTGATTGGCGCAGTGAAAACCGCACTTTGGGCCCATGAGGGAGCGACATGCGTAAGGGGAACTGCGGCAACTGCCAAAAAGCTACAAAAAATTAATTTTAGAAAATTCTGCCTCAGGAGCATTCCCAATCTCTTTTTTCTTTATATATCTCTTTGGGCAGACCGTTATCCAGTCAATCCCACAATATCGTTAACCGTCACAAAAACCATCAAGGCCAACACCATGGCCAAACCAATTTTAAAACCAAATTCCTGTGTCTTATCGCTTAACTTGCGCCCTAACACTGCCTCGCAGCCATAATATAAAAGATGACCACCATCTAGCATCGGAATTGGCAAAACATTTAAAATGCCCAAATTAATAGAAATCATTGCCATAAAGGATATTAATGCCATGAGCCCATCCTGGGCATGTTGGCCGGCAAATTTAGCAATCTTAACTGGCCCCCCCAACTCCTTTGCGGAACGGTCACCGACAATAATTTGTCCCAACCCCGTAAAAGAAGCATCAATAATATTGCCTGTCTCTATAACCGCGTGCCAAATTGCGGAAAATGGGTCACGCTTAATATATTCCGCCCCTGCCCGGGCAACCCCAATACGGGCAATCCGCTGAACATTGCCATGGCGGTCTTCAAATTCGACCATTTTAGGAGCAATACGATAAGACAAAGTCTCCGCCCCCCGCTCCAATGTTAATTCGACCGGCTTGCCCGGATTAATCGCCATTAAACGCTGGATGTCTTCAAACCGATCAACAGTCTCCCCATCTATGGCGATAATTTTATCATTAACTTGTAAGCCAGCCTCTGACGCCGCACTATCTTCCATAACCGCGCCCACTACGGCCGGGGAATACGGCTGCCCAATGAACATAAAGAAACCAGCCAGTATTAATATGGCAAAAATAAAATTCGCCATCGGCCCTGCCGCAACAATCGCAGCGCGCTGACCTAGGGGCTTATAATGAAAGGAAACATCCTTTTCCTCTTGTGTCAGGTGATTAATTCGAGCATCCGGTGTGCTCGCTGAATTTGCATCCCCAAAAAATTTGACATATCCACCTAACGGAACAGCACTAATCTTCCATCTGGTCCCATTTTTATCGGTGCGTCCCCAGATTTCAGGCCCAAAGCCAATGGAGAAGACCTCAACCCGCACACCATAACGGCGCGCCACGTAGTAATGTCCCCATTCATGGATAAAAACCAAAATGGTCAAGACAAAAACAAAAGCAAAAATCGTCTGGGTTAATGTAAGAATTGTGTCCATCAAAGCCTCAGCGTGAAAGCTTCTCCATTAATGACTGCGCAATAACACGTGCATTGTCATCTATATCATGCACGTCCTGAATTCGACTTATGTTATGGCTTCCCATAACGGCTAAGGTTTCTTCCACAATGGCCGCAATATCAAGCAAACCTATTTGGCCTTTTAAAAATCCCTGCACAGCAATTTCATTCGCTGCGTTGAGGATAGTAGGTGCCCCGCCGCCAGTTTGCAAGGCTTCCCTTGCTAGTCGGATCGCAGGAAAGCGAATTTCATCTGGGGCTTCAAAATCTAACCGCGAAATTTCGACAAGATTAAGGCGTTTTGCCGGTATCGTGAGACGTTTTGGCCATTTTAGAGCATATGAAATCGGGGTCCGCATATCCGGCGTGCCTAATTGCGCCAATACTGATCCGTCATGATAAGAAACCATACTGTGGATTACCGACTGCGGATGGACCAAAATGTCTATTTGGTCCTGACGAACAGGAAAAAGGTGATAGGCCTCAATATACTCCAACCCCTTATTCATCATCGTGGCGGAATCCACAGATATTTTTGCGCCCATATCCCAATTCGGGTGAGCCACGGCCTGCGCTGGGCTCATATGTGCCATTTCTTCACGTGTACAGGTTCTGAACGGACCGCCAGATGCTGTCAGAATAATTTTTTCGACACTATCGGCATTATTGAAGTCAAAGACCTGAAAAATGGCATTATGCTCAGAATCAACGGGCAGTAAAACCGCCTGATGTTTTGCCACCTCTTCCATAAAAAGTGCCCCGGCACAAACCAGACATTCTTTATTGGCTAGCGCGATTGTCGCGCCACGGCGCACAGCCGTCATGGTCGGGCGAAGACCCGCTGCCCCTACAATCGCCCCCACAACAATATCCGCATTACGCGCAGCCGCCGCGATCACCGCTTCCGGCCCCGCAGCAACTTCGGTAGCGGTCCCCGCAAGTGCATCCTTTAATTCGGAATAACCGCTGTCATCTGCAAGGGCAACAAAAGGCACATTGTATTCTCGTGCCTGTTCCGAAAGAAGTTTGACATTACTATGCGCTGTCAGGGCTTCAATCTGGAATTCACCCTTTGACCGACCAATGACATCTAAGGTATTTCGCCCAATGCTACCCGTTGACCCCAATATGGTTACTCGCCGCCTATCGTGACTCAGATCAGCCGTATCGGCAGTGGAAAGTATCTTTTCCTCTATCATCTAAAAGTCCCCAATGGGACGTAAGGCTAGATATGCGGCGACCACAGGCGCTACAAACACGATAGCATCCACCCGGTCCAGTATACCGCCATGTCCCGGGATAAGAGCCCCGGAATCCTTGACATTGAACCTTCTTTTCAGGGCAGATTCTGTAATATCACCAATTTGCCCCCACACCGCCATACATGCCCCTGCCAAAGCCAAAAGCCAAAGGGGGTGATAATCAAAAAAAGCAGAAACACAGTAGCTTGCTACAGCAGCACAAGCCATACCACCAATGAGGCCTGCCCATGTTTTTTTAGGGCTAATGCGCGGGGCCAGCTTGGGGCCTCCAATTGTTTTTCCCGCAAAATACGCCCCAGTATCTGTACACCATACCGTAGCCATGAGCCAACAAATTGCCCCAAGTCCGATTTCTGGCTGCTGGCGCACCCATATGAGAGAGGCCGCAAAGAAAAGGGCATAAACAGGGCCACAAATAACCCATAATATATAACGCCTTGCGAGTAATAATGTAATGACCGCTAATGCAACTATCCCCAAGATCATGACCATAAAAGCCATATAAATATCATACGTACCGATAAGTATAGAGACAGCCGCGATCAAAATGGCCTGACATGCGAAAATCCCCCGCACAGCATCACGCATACAGATACTGTTCCATTCATACATCATAAGCAGGGCAAGGATTATGATCGCCACGACAAATGCAAAACCACCAAGATATATCACCCCTAAAGCTACGGGGATCAAAACCAATGCGGATAGCACACGTTTCATAAGGTTAGATGCCTGCCCCGTCTTCGCAGGACCGTCTGATGCAGAATTCATATTATCTCGCGCCATAACGTCTATCACGCTGGCTAAAATCTGTGACCGCTTCTATCAGACTTTCTTTGGTAAAGTCAGGCCACAAAACGTCTAAAAATGCAAACTCCGTATATGCGGCTTGCCAAAGCAGAAAATTACTTAATCTTTTTTCTCCGCTTGTACGTATGATCAGATCCGGATCAGGCATGCCATTTGTATAAAGGTACCGCGCGACACATTCCTCATTGATATCGTCATCACTGACTTTCCCGTCCTTCGCATCACGCACCAGTTGCTTAACTGCATGAACAATTTCCGCCTGCCCACCGTAATTGAGAGCCAATGTGAGCTGCAGCTTCTTGTTATTCTGGGTCTTTTTTTCCGCCTGCACGATCAACTCCACAATATCTGGAGCCAATCGGCTGCGATCACCTATTGTGGTTATGTAGACCCCATTTTTATCAAGATCATCTATCTCACGTCGCAGATACAGGCGCAGTAAGCTCATAAGGTCGCTGACTTCTTCCGTAGACCGTTTCCAGTTT